>BNJT01001895.1_pt1 | contig 92706 bp, 133 predicted proteins | sample 8540491 | NCBI WGS metagenome assembly BNJT01 (sample SAMD00202455, study PRJDB9452) | human saliva metagenome | host: Homo sapiens | reverse complement strand
CCACATGTCGTACATATACTCCTGATGGAACTGAGAAATGTTCCATCGCAAAACTCACAAATCCTTGAATACCATGTGCTACCAATAGATCTACTGTCTTCTGTACATCTTGTGAGATACACAAAATAGCGATACGGCAGCCTTCCGGCATCTTTTCAGCAATCTCATCCATACCATATACAGGTACTGATGATTTCTTTACATTTTCTGGGTGTAAATCAAATGCACAAACAATTTCACCGACAATATGGTTCCAATGGTTGTAGTTTAATAACGCTTTTTCCAAGGTTACCAGCTCCGACAAGAATAATCTTCTCATCAAAAATTTACACCAAGCTGATTAGAAAAAATACTAATTAAATCTTCTACGTTATAACCATAACCCTGCTTACCAAGGTTTCCTAAAAAACTAAAGTCACGACGGATTGTTGTTGACTCGATAGATACATAGTCCGCCAACTCTCTTGACATAATTCTGTTTATCCCATCCGCATGTAGTTTACGTAATGCTTTTAAATAGACAGGATATCGTTGTAATGTTGCCTTTTGGCACTTTCTTTTTCGCTCATATTTATCACCGTTCTCTATTTTAACATTATTTGTGAAAAATTGCTAAATTTTTATTCTTCACCCGGCATCATGAGTCCTGGGTCTGCTGCTGCAGACAGGTCTCCAAACAGTCCATGTTGATATGCTACGTAACCTACTGCACCAATCATGGCCGCATTATCTGTACAACAATACATTGGTGGAATGACTAACTGTACATCTGGATATGCTTGCATCTTCTCTGTGATTAACTGTCTTAATCTTGAATTTGCTGCTACACCACCTGCTAGTACTAACATCTTTGGTTTTAAGTCTTCTACAGCCTGTAATGTCTTTCCTGTCAGTTGCCCTAACGCTGTTTCCTGGAAGGCATACGCAACATCTTCCTTAATACTTCATTACCTGCTTTTTTTCCTCACGTTGAATTAACTGTAATACAGCAGTCTTCAATCCAGAAAAAACTAAAGTCATACACACCATCGGTCTTTGGAGAAGGAAGTTTGTAATGTTCCTTGCCTTCTTTTTGCCATACGGTCAATCACTGGTCCACCAGGATAACCTGTACCTAAAACGCGTGATACTTTATCATACGCTTCACCAATCGCATCATCCTGTGTTGTACCGATAACCTTATAATCCCAATCGTTTTCCATATAAACAAGCTGAGAGTGTCCACCCGAAATAACTAGTGCTAGTATGGGAATTTCATATCTGACACAAAAATTATTTGCCCAGATATGACCCTGTCATATGGTTAATTGGTATTAATGGCTTTGTGGAATGTCCAAGCAATTGTCTTTGCTGCTTGGACGCCAACATGTAAAGAACCAATCAAACCAGGTCCTTGCGTATACGCAATCGCATCAATAGCATCCATTGTAAGATTCGCTTTCTTTAAAGCTTCATCAATCACTGTTGAAATATTTTCAACATGGATACGGCTAGCGACTTCTGGTACGACGCCACCATATTGTGTATGAACATTAATCTGTGATGATACGATATTTGATAGAATTTCTTTTCCATCTTTAATAATCGCACATGCTGTTTCATCACAGCTTGATTCTAATGCTAAAATCAATGTCATTTATAAACCTCCTAAGGGTTTAATCATAAGATATGCATTCTCGCCATCCTCATAATAATTCTTTGCGAGTATTTACCGTAATAAACCCATTTTTTTCATAGAATTGGATTGCACGTTTGTTTGAGACACGTACTTCCAATGTCATATTCTCACACTCTTTTTCAATTGCTTCCTGAAGAGCTTCATTTAATAGTTGTTGTCCAATACCTTGTTTTTTTGATTTGTAGGACAAACTGCAATATTGGCAAGCTGTGCTTGTTCATAAGTAATCCACCAGTCAATATATCCAATAATCGTTTGATTCTCTTCAAATACCAACAAGTTTGAGAACGGATTTTCCAAAAGTTCATAGCGGAATTGTTCCATAGTCCACCCACCCTTTGAAAAACAAATATTTTCAAGATCTACGACTTGCACTAGATCTGTTTCTACCATCTTTCGAATCATTACTTATTAATGTTATATGCATCTGATGACTTTAAATATTCTGGCACAACCAAATGCACATTCTCTGCTTTCTGCCATTCGTCTTTTAATAGTAAGAAGTTTTTGAGCCATATTTGGATAATATGTATCTTTTTCCAAACAAATGACCATCACCAATAATCTTTTCATCACGCACTGTGTTTTCAAGATCTGCGATATATTCAACTCTTTCTTCTTCCACTGCCTTTACCATTCTTATATGCACAGGTATAAACGCGTTTACCACGTGCATCTAATACAACACGACAATCTTCCATTCCCGCATACAACAACATTGTTGGAAGTGTATATAAAGGTTTGTTTGTCATGGAGCAGAATACCTTTGCAATTGTCATTGCGATGCGAACACCAGTATAACTACCTGGTCCCTTTGTAATGACAATCTGATCAATATCATCGCTCTTTAATGATAGTTTTGATAACATCTCCTCAAGTTTCGGAAAAATTTCTTCTGATTGATGTTTCCAGCATTCTTCCTGTACTTCACCAATAATTTCATCATCACGAATTAATGCAAGTGATAAATAGATATGACTTGTATCCATACATAAAGTAATCATGCTAGAACCTCCAATAAATCTTTCATATTTCTTTCCAATCGCATGGAAAGTAAATTCACGATCTCCGTTCTCTAGTAATTGAATAGAAATCTTTAAATGCTCCTCAGGAACTAAATCAGGACTAAACTGTGACCATTCAATAACCGTTAGCCCTTCATCATTTAAATATTCATCAAAGCCTAAATCCTGATGTATACCTTCCAAACGATATGCATCAATATGATTTAGTAATAATCGACCATGATATATTTTTTGAATTGTAAATGTAGGACTTGTAACGCTACGGGTAATATGTAAGCCTCTAGCAATACCCTGTGTTAAACATGTCTTACCCGCACCTAAATCACCATCTAATAGGATGACCATAGCTGCTTCACTATGTTTACCAATCTTAGAACCAAGTTCTCTTGTTTCATCAGCTGATTTTGTAATTAATCTTAATTCATTCATATAGAAAAACCTCACCAAATCATTATAATACGATTTATGAAAAGCGCTATAAGTCAGCACTAACTTTACATAAAAAGTATAAAAAGGGAGAGCGATGGAAAACCATGCTCTCGATGACCCGGCAACGTGCTAGATTTGCTTGCGCTATTTTCGCCGCTACAGTGCTTAACTTCTGTGTTCGGGATGGGTACAGGTGTGGCCACTGCGCCATCATCACCGGATCTTGCTTCTTTCAGGTTTCTGTTCCCTGAAAACTAAATAACAGTTTCTGACTTTGTCTTTTCTCAAACAGTTGTGTGTGCGTTCTCTCGTGAATAAATCTTCGACCTATTAGTATCAGTCAACTGAATGTATCGCTACACTTACATCTCTGACCTATCAACCTCGTCGTCTTCAAGGGGTCTTATTCATTTGAAATGATGGGAAATCTAATCTTGGAGTCGGTTTCACGCTTAGATGCCTTCAGCGTTTATCCGGTCCGTTCTCAGCTATCCAGCTATGCCACTGGCGTGACAACTGGTGCACCGTAGGAACGTCCACCCTGGTCCTCTCGTACTAGGGGGCAGCTCTCCTCAAATTTCCAACGCCCACAACAGATAGGGACCGAACTGTCTCACGACGTTCTGAACCCAGCTCGCGTACCGCTTTAATGGGCGGACAGCCCAACCCTTGGAAGCGAATTCACCTCCAGGATGCGATGAGCCGACATCGAGGTGCCAAACCTCGCCGTCGATGTGAACTCTTGGGCGAGATCAGCCTGTTATCCCCAGGGTAGCTTTTTATCCGTTAAGCGACGGCCATTCCATTCTGCACCGCCGGATCACTAACACCGACTTTTCGTCCCTGCTCGACTTGTTTGTCCTGCAGTCAAGCACTCTTCTGCGTTTGCGCTCGATGAATGATTTCCAACCATTCTGAGAGTACCTTTGTGCGCCTCCGTTACTCTTTTTGGGAGGCGACCGCCCCAGTCAAACTGCCCATCTGCCACGGTCCTCTAGCCGGATCACGGCTTAGAGTTAGAATTTCAATTAAGTAAGAGTGGTATCCCAACAGTGACTCCTCTGATCCCGAAAGACCAGTCTCATCGTCTCCCACCCTATCCTGTGCATACTTAACTGAAACTCAATAGCAGACTACAGTAAAGCTCCATGGGGTCTTTCCGTCTAGTTGCGGGTAACCTGCATCTTCACAGGTACTAAGATTTCACCGAGTCTGCTGCCGAGACAGTGCCCAAATCATTACACCTTTCGTGCGGGTCAGAACTTACCTGACAAGGAATTTCGCTACCTTAGGACCGTTATAGTTACGGCCGCCGTTCACTGGGGCTTCGGTTCAATGCTTCGACTTGCGTCTGACAAACTCCCTTGACCTTCCAGCACCGGGCAGGTGTCACCCCTCATACTTCGTCTTGCGACTTCGCAGAGAGCTATGTTTTTAGTTAAACAGCTGCTAGGGGCCTATTCACTGCGGCTCTTTCGAGCACCCCTTATTGCTAACGTACGGGGTCAATTTGCCGAGTTCCTTTGGCAACAGTTCTCTCGCTCACCTTAGGGCTACTCGCCCTCAACCACCTGTGTCGGTTTTGGTACGGGCCGCTAGTAAATTATCGCTAGAAGCTTTTCTTGAGACCTGGTATCACCCTCTTCACTACTTGCTCGCGCGTTCGCTTGAGTCAAGCCTTTGAGTATCCGGCGCGGATTTGCCTACGCCACTCTCCTGCTTGCCTTGCCCAATCCATTCAGGACTTGGGTTAACCCTATCTGTCACTCCATCACTTTTACTCGCGGGTGCAGGAATATCAACCTGCTGTCCATCGACTACGCCTTTCGGCCTGGCCTTAGGTCCCGACTTACCCAGGGCGGACGAACCTTCCCCTGGAAACCTTGGTTTTTCGGTGTGTGGGATTCTCACCCACATCTCGCTACTCACACCGGCATTCTCACTTCCATACGCTCCAGCACTCCTTACGGTATACCTTCAATGCTGTATGGAACGCTCCCCTACCACTTATACCTAAGTATAAATCCATAGATTCGGTATTACGCTTAGCCCCGGTTAATTTTCGGCGCAGAGATACTCGACTAGTGAGCTGTTACGCACTCTTTGAAGGATGGCTGCTTCTGAGCCAACCTCCTAGCTGTTTGCGCGTCTCCACATCCTTTTCCACTTAGCGTAAATTTTGGGACCTTATCTGATGATCTGGGCTGTTTCCCTTTTGACCATGGACCTTATCACCCACAGTCTGACTGCTGAATATTCTTGCTCGGCATTCGGAGTTTGATATCATTTGGTACGGCGAGATGCCGCCCGCATGATTTCAGTGCTCTACCTCCGGGTAGATTCGTTCAACGCCAGCCCTAAAGCTATTTCTGGGGAGAACCAGCTATCGCCGTGTTCGATTGGAATTTCTCCGCTAATCACAAGTCATCCGCCAACTTTTCAACGGGGGTCGGTTCGGTCCTCCAGCTGGATTCACCCAGCCTTCAACCTGCTCATGACTAGATCACTACGGCTTCGGGTCTATCTCTACATACTTGCCACCCTATTAAGATTCGCTTTCGCTATGGCTCCGCATTGTCTGCTTAACCTCGCATGCAAAGATAACTCGCCGGTTCATTCTACAAAAGGCACGCCATCACACCTTAATGTGCTCTGACTTTTTGTAAGCATACGGTTTCAGGATCTATTTCACTCCGCTCCCGCGGTTCTTTTCATCTTTCCCTCATGGTACTGGTTCACTATCGGTCATATAGGAGTATTTAGCCTTACCGGATGGTCCCGGTTGATTCCGTCAGAGTTTCACGTGCTCCGACGTACTCAGGATACCACTCGCGTGAATCGAGATTTCGCCTACAGGGCTTGCACCTTCTGCGGCTGACCTTTCAATGCCATTCGACTATCTCTTTTCAATCACTTGTCGTGGTCCTACTACCCCAGCTCGTTGCTGGTTTGGGCTGCTCCGATTTCGCTCGCCACTACTCTCGGAATCATTGTTATTTTCTTCTCCTCCAGGTACTAAGATGTTTCAATTCCCTGGGTTGCCTTCTCTAGTTATGTATTGGCTTAAGGATGATAAAGCTTTTCAACTTTATCGGGTTTCCCCATTCGGATACCCCCGGATCGTTGCCTGTGTACGACTCCCCGAGGCGTTTCGCCGTTATCTGCGTCCTTCTTCTGCTCTATATGCCAAGACATCCACCGTACGCTCTTACTAATTTAATCACTTATATACGTTTATGCTTTACGAGAACTGTTAACTATTTCGTTTTAGACTTTCTTAGTTAATCTTGTTATCACAACTTTTCGAAAAAGACCTATCTATTGTCTTCTTCTGTTATTCAGTTTTCAAAGAACAGTTACTTCCTTCTGAGTTACCTCTTGCGAGATCCCTCAAAACTAAACAGGTAATAAAACTTCTAAACAACTTTTTACTTCACATCTTTCTCCTTAGAAAGGAGGTGATCCATCCCCACGTTCTCGTAGGGATACCTTGTTACGACTTGACCCCAATCACTAGTCCTACCTTCGACGGCTCCTTCCTTGCGGTTAGGCCACCGGCTTCGGGTATTACCAGCTCTCATGGTATGACGGGCGGTGTGTACAAGGCCCGAGAACGTATTCACCGCGGCATTCTGATCCGCGATTACTAGCGATTCCAGCTTCATGAAGTCGAGTTGCAGACTTCAATCCGAACTGAGACTGTCTTTTAGTGATTCGCTTCCTATCACTAGGTCGCTGCACGTTGTAACAGCCATTGTAGTACGTGTGTAGCCCAGGCCATAAGGGGCATGATGATTTGACGTCATCCCCACCTTCCTCCGGTTTATCACCGGCAGTCCTCCAGAGTCCCCAACTGAATGCTGGTAACTGAAGGCAAGGGTTGCGCTCGTTGCGGGACTTAACCCAACATCTCACGACACGAGCTGACGACAACCATGCACCACCTGTCACCTTGATAACCTCTACTGTATCTCTACAGCTTTGCAAGGGATGTCAAGGCCTGGTAAGGTTCTTCGCGTTGCGTCGAATTAAACCACATACTCCACCGCTTGTGCGGGCCCCCGTCAATTCCTTTATGTTTCACACTTGCGTGCATACTCCACAGGCGGAATACTTATTGCGTTAGCTGCAGCACTGAGTTTCCCCAATACTTAGTATTCATCGTTTACGGCGTGGACTACTAGGGTATCTAATCCCTATTTGCTCCCCACGCTTTCGTGCATGAGCGTCGTCTTTGGCTAGCAAGCCGCCTTCGCCACTGGTGTTCCTCCATATATCTACGCATTTTACCGCTACACATGGAATTCCACTTGCCTCTCCAATACTCTAGCCTGCCAGTTTAAGTGGCTGGATTGGGTTGAGCCCAACAATTTAACCACTTACTTAACAGGCCGCCTACGCACCCTTTACGCCCAATAATTCCGGATAACGCTCGCCACCTACGTATTACCGCGGCTGCTGGCACGTAGTTAGCCGTGGCTTTCTGGTAAGGTACCGTCACTTAGATATTCTCATCTACCGTTCTTCCCTTTACAACAGAGCTTTTACAACCCTGAAGGCCGTCATCACTCACGCGGCGTTGCTCGGTCAGGGTTTCCCCATTGCCGAAAAATTCTCTACTGCTGCCTCCCGTAGGAGTCTGGGCCGTGTCTCAGTCCCAATGTGGCCGTTCACCCTCTCAGGCCGGCTACGCATCATCGTCTTGGTGGGCCGTTACCTCACCAACTAACTAATGCGCCATAAGCCCATCCACCAGTGTTTTTAACCTTTAATAATCAGAAGATGCCTTCCGATTACCTATCCGGTATTAGTCCCCGTTTCCAGAGATTATCCCAGTCTTCGTGGGTAGGTTGCTTATGTATTACTCACCCGTTCGCCACTCCTTCAATCTAGCAAGCTAGATTTCCAGCGTTCGACTTGCATGTATTAGGCACGCCGCCAGCGTTCATCCTGAGCCAGGATCAAACTCTTCATTTGATTGACTCTTTTATTTTACGAAGTCTTTCCTTCGTATCCTTTTGCTTGACGTTGTTTATGTGTCTTATTCCTGTTCAGTTTTCAAAGATCTCTGCACTTCTCCTTCCGAAGAGTGCTGTATTAATATACCAAGTATCTATTTCGATGTCAATCGCTTTTATAACTTTTTTGAGAAAAATTTTGAGAAAGTTTGTTGCTGCTAATTCCAGCCTTATTCTTTCTCTACATTTTGATGCGAGCTCATTTTTAAATAAAGTTGATAATACTTATCAATACACTCTTTATTGAATGGCTCTTTCTCTTGTTCCATTTCGGCAATTAACTTTTCTAATTGTGCTTCAACGATATCCATTACATCATCTGGATAGTTCATTTTCTTCGCATGTTCAAAATATTCATTTTCGTCAAGAACTTGATATGTACGATCTGGATAAAGTTTTACATCCAAATCATAATCAATATTCTTGATTGCTTCCCCATCATAAATTGTTGGAGATGCTAAATTACAATAATAGTAGATACCACTATGACGAATCATGGAGATGACGTTATACCATTTCTTTCTATAGAAGAAACAAACAGCTGGTTCACGTGTTAACCACTTACGATTATCCGCTTCAATCACCCATGCATGGTCAGTAACTGCTACGATTCTATCCTCATCTGCTTCAAGAACAAAACCTTTACACCATGTACGATGTAAACTTCCATCATGTTTAAAACTCTGAATATGTACTGATGAACCTACTGTTGGATGCATTTAAATCTCCTGTCGTCTGTTATTCATTCTACAACTGATTTCATATTTCGCAAGCGAGTAATTCAATTATAACGCCCCTATTTATATAGGCATTTAATAGAAAAGACCTTCATAATGAAGGTCCAAACTCTTTTTATAAGTTGAAAATTTGTGATGCGATTGAGAAGTACACCATAATTGCAAGTGTATCTACGATAGTTGTAATCAATGGTGCAGCCATAATTGCTGGGTCCATCTTAAATCTCTTCGCAACAATCGGTAACACACATCCGACAAATTTAGAAATCATAACTGTAACAATAATTGAAGCCGAAACAACAAATGCTAGATATACATCATGATTTAACAACACAATTCTAATCCCGTTTGCAATACCCAGCATGATACCCACAACAATAGAGATTCTAAATTCCTTGAATACAACTTTGAAGAAATCACTGAACTTAATTTCATCAATTGCTAGACCACGGATAATCAAAGTCGAACTCTGGGATCCACAGTTTCCGCCTGTATCCATTAACATAGGAATAAAGGATACCAGTACTGGCATTACCTCAAAAGCATGTTCATAGTTAGAGATAATACTACCTGTTAATGTTGCCGAGAACATCAAGATTAATAGCCAAACAATTCTGCTACGTGCATGTTCCCACACAGATGTTGTTAGGTATGGCTTATCATTTGCAACAATCGCAGCCATCTTCTGCATATCTTCTGTTGTCTCTTCTGTTAAGACATCAATCGCATCGTCGAATGTTACGATACCAACAATGCAGTCTTCAACATCCAATACTGGCAAGGCAATCAAGCCATACTTTCTCATCTTCTTAGCAATGTCTTCTTTATCATCACTTGTATATGCATAGATGAATTCTGTCTTCATGATGTCCTTGATAAGTACATCTGAATCACTTAACATCAAACTCTTTGCACTGACAATACCGATAAGCTTACGGTTTTCAACTACATAGCAGGTATACACCGTCTCACTATCAATACCGACACGCTTGATTTTAGCTAACGCATCCGCAACTGACATTTCTTTTTGTGAATTCAATGAATTCGACTGTCATGATACTTCCTGCAGTACCATCCTTATACTTTTAATAAGTGATTGATATCTTGTCTAACCTCATCATCAACTTTATCTAAAAGTTGAGTAACCAGATTTGCTGGCATATCTGAAAGGAAATCAATCGCGTCATCTGAGTATAGTTCATTGATCACGTTTACAATTTCAGTATTATTAAAATGTCTTAATTAAACGATTACGTTCATCATTTTCTAAGTATGAAAATACATTTGCCGCATCCTCTTTCTCTAAAAATTCTAAAGAAGATTGCTAGTGTACTATCATCTAATTCTTTCAAAAACTCCGCAATATCAACGACGTTCTGCTTCTTTAAATATTCGTGTAATTCTTTTAAATTGTTGTTTTTGCATCCATTCTAAAACTAATTTCTTGTCCATAATAAAAATCCTCCCTCATGATTGACTGATATAGCCATCATAAAAAAGGACCTTCATGGCTATATCATTTATTCTTTTTTACATCCGTGTGACACTCACCAGATATATCATCCATAGATATAGCCCTCCTCTTGTTTCATTATAAGTCCATGTTCATTTTAATCAACCCTGTGTTATGATTTTTTTATGAAAACATTACTAAACGAACAAATATGTGCCTTTCTAGAAGAAAGCGATAAGATTGCGGCTCTTTCCAATGTAAGTGCGTGCATTCAAATGACTTACGAAAATATTAACTGGGTTGGATTCTATTTTGTTAAAGATGGTCAATTGGTTCTTGGACCTTTCCAAGGAAAACCTGCCTGCACCCGAATTCCTTTTGATAAGGGAGTGTGTGGTAAATGTTATCGTGATAAAAGTGTGCAGCGCATTGATGATGTATTAGCCTTCCCTGGACACATCGCTTGTGATTGTGCTAGTCGCAGTGAACTCTGTGTTCCTATTATTGTTAACGGGGAATGCGTTGGTGAAATTGATATTGACGCCCCTACCACAAATCGTTTTACCGAAAAGGAAGAAAATGAAATGCTGCAGGCTGCTTATGACATTGCACAAGCATACCTACAGCATCATTGGATTTAACGATATAAATCGTATACCATGGTTTTATCAAAATAACGCATTGCTTCATCAATTGCATTTGCAGCTGAGAAAAGCGTAATCTTACAACCACCTAACATGGTTTCTCTAACCATGTTTTTCTTTCGCATCATCTGCCCAACTTTCAAGAAGATATCGCTATCTAACTGTAAGTTAAGATATTTTCTCCACACATCCCCTTCTGCTGTCTTTACTTTTGCTCCCTGAATGCCAATTGGTCGGCAATCAGAGCGGTACTCAGCTAGATGCATGCATGTTGCTGAATCAAAATCACAACCAATTAAAAGTACATAGCCTTTTAACTCATAGAGTCTTGCGGTTGGAGATTCATCAGCGAGTGGGAAGTGTGTTGATTGATGATTGCACAACAATCTTGCATATCTTCCCCATGCAGAGTAAGAGAATGTTGGGTGCGAGGAAGTAATCACACCTTCTCGTAGTCTAAAGTTTTCAACAACTGATCCCATGTAATGTACATCACTTGTCTTTGCATCGTAAGCTGGGATTGCTTCACGAATTTCTTTGTATAGTGTCGGTGCAACCGCCGGGTTCTCCCAATCACTTGGCTCGCTGTTATCAACTGTTTGTGCTGGCATAAGAATCGTTCCACCATTTTCGCATAATTCCATTAAACCATCTACGATTGTTCGAGCACCACCAATTACATATCCGAAACTAGACATCTGTGTATGTACTTCCAAAATCTGATTTCCAGTAATACCCAGACTTCTGAGCGCTTTAATAAAACTTTTCTTTCGTTACTGGATCAGAAACTGTCTGTTTCATCTCTGTCATAAGCTTTACTTATAGTATTCCTTCGCTACTTCTGTGCCAACAACTGCGTTGTTGAATACTAATTGAATATTAGATTCAAGGGACTTACCACCTGTAATTTCTGCAATCTTAGCAAGTAAGAATGGTGTGCATTCTTTTCCTTTGATTCCTAATTCATCCATTTCCTTGATAGCAGAATCAATAACTGCGTTGATTGCATCTGCGTCCATTGAATATTCTTCTGGGATTGGGTTTGTTAATAATACACCACCATCTAAACCAAATTCTCTCTTGGCACGGATGATGTCTGCTGCTTCAGCATAACTTTCAACCTTATGATCAACCTTCAATCCTGATTTACGTGTATAGAATGCAGGAAGTTCATCCGTTTGGAAACCTAATACTGGAACACCCTTTGTTTCAAGAATTTCTAATGTCTTTGGCAAGTCTAGATAGCCTTGGCACCTGCACAGATAACTGTAACATTTGTATTTCCTAATTCTTCTAAGTCAGCGGAGATATCAAATGTAGTTTCAGCACCACGGTGAACACCACCAATACCACCAGTCACAAAGAACTCAACGCCAGCCTTTGCTGCTAGAATCATTGTTGTCGCAACTGTAGAAGCACCCCAACTCTTATTTGCTAAGATAACTGGAATATCTCTACGAGAAACCTTAGGAATGCTTAAGCCACGCTTACCGAATTCTTCAATTTCTTCTGGTGTCATACCAACAACTGCTTCACCATCAATGATACCTACTGTTGCAGGTATACCACCATGTTCACGAATGATTGCTTCAACCTTTAATGCTGTTTCAACGTTCTGTGGGTATGGCATACCATGTGAAATAATTGTTGATTCCAATGCAATAACTGGCTTTGTGTTCTGCTAGTGCCTTTTGCTACTTCTTCATTTGTTCTTACTTTCATAATGTTTTCTCCTCTATCTTCATATCTGAAATTTTTGCGTTTACTTCTTCTGTATTTAAATTGCGTCTTCTTACTGCATCTTGTTCAATGCTAATAACAGCCGCACTAATACCAAATCTCATTGATTCTAGTGAATCTTTGCCTGCAAGTCGACTTGCCACATATGCTCCCAACAAGGAATCTCCTCCGCCAGTCGCATTCTCCATATTGATTTGACGATGTGTAACCAAGTCTTATGTTCTGGTGTTCCTAGCAAGATACCTCGATCAGCCATTGAAATAATGACTTCTTTTACCCCGTGCTCAATGAACCAATCCAAACTTTGTCTTGCTGTTTCTTCATCTTTAATCCAAATTCCAGTTAACTCAGAAGCTTCAAACTGATTTGGCTTAAAGATATCTAGATGACTTAAAACAGACTTTAATCTAGCTGCTTTATGCGCACTGACAGGGTCTGCCGCAATTCTAGCTTTTGCATGTGTTGCGATATATTCAATGCTTTCCATATCTAAGTTGGAATCTATGATAATGATATCATCTTCATGTAAGGTTTCTAAGATTGGTTGTAACATTTCTGAATCCATATGACGTAAAATTCTCATATCACTCATACCAAGTTTCATATCACGGTTATTATCTAATAACGCTATGTACATCGAACTTGGCAAATCTTCTACAGTAGAAGACATGGACACATCCATTCCCAGTCTCTTACAGTCTTCTTTCATCGCTTGACCGTAGCTATCCCCTGAGAAACATGTCACAAACTTGATATTCTCACCAAGTAGTGCACAAATCTGCGCAATGTTTCTGCCTACTCCTCCATAGGCTATGGAAATTTCACCAGGATTAGAATCATAATTTTGCAATGGGTCGATACTTGAACCAACGATATCAATGTTCGCTCCACCAATGACACAAATACTACTCATGATGACTCTCCTTTCGTTTGAGATGTTCTGTCCCTTTTAGAGCTTCCTCTAAAATACGAACTTGTGCTGAAATCTGCTCATAAGTGTACTCTTCTCTCATTAACATCAAATAAGAATCCATTAATGCTCGTTTAAGGATAGCCGCATGGTTTGGTTCTAATTGATTTAAGTCCATACCGTTTGTAGACTCAATCATCATCTGTAGTTGGTACATCTGTTCCATAATTTTCGCTTCTTGTTTTGCTTCTTCAAAAATCATTTCTAAAGTCCACTCACGGTTTGTTTGTGTTGCGCTCACCATGATGCCACCAAATGGTATATCTGCCCCTTCAAAGGATTCACTCATAATCATGATTTCTTCTTTTGATAATCCATCCATCAAAAGATAAGAACTATCATATTTCTCATGTACCTCCGAAGTAGATTCCTGCATATTTAAAACCTGCTTGAATCTTTTGCTAAGAACATCATCTCCGATAATCATCATTTCGATGCCCATCTGCTGTAATATATCTGCATAAATTTGTGCTGCAGATGCTGATATTCCATAAAATATTACTTTTTTCACTAACTACCTCCGTGTTATTTATGCAAATAATGCATTGCTCTTTTATTTTATAACAATTCCATTTAGAATATACTTATTGAAAGGGGGACCATGCACATGGCTATGCCTATTTATGAATCCGCTGAAGACTATTTAGAAGCTATACTAGTTATTCAAGAGCGTAAAGGAATAGTACATTCCATTGACGTTGCTGAAGAAACTGGTTTCTCCAAAGCAAGCGTAAGTGTTGCAATGAAGAAGTTGCGCGAGAATGGATATATCTCCATGGAAAAGGACGGTTCTCTCAAATTACTCGCTCCTGGAAAGAAAAATCGCTGAGCGTATTTGGGAAAGAAATCGTGTATTAACTCAGTTCTTCATCAGTATTGGTGTTGACGAAGAAACTGCCGCAAGAGATGCGCACAAGATCGAACACGATCTCAGTGATGAGACATTCGAGAAAATTAAAGAAAAATTTCCTGATCATTTTGAATAATCCGATTATTCGGATTTTTCTTTTTCCTATAAAAAGTCCCAGTATCTTACCGGGACAATTTTTTTGTATTTGATTGAACCGGTATCATATTTTCTCTTATCCGGCATCGTAGGTTTGAAACCATATTCTAAGCGCTTGCAATCAAAAATTCAATCCCAAATTTTATGTTTTTTTATTTTTGTACGAAATAGGTAAATCCACCCTTCGCAACCAGTTTTGCCATATCGTTATAAATTTCTACTTCAATGAAATGAATATGCTTTCCTCGCTTGATATCTTTCGCAATTGCAACCAAGCTTTCAGTATCTGCTGTTGAGCGAAGATAATCATAGTTTGCAGAAACGGTTGGGCCATATCCACCTGCTGAATAGAAGGTACAACCTGCAACGATATCTGCAAAGTTATAGCTGATACCACCATACACAAGACCAAGAGGATTGATATCTTTTTTCGTAACTAACATCTGTGCCATTGCATAACCATCGTTCATACAAATCATCGTCATGTGAAATTTCTCCGCTGCATCTAATAATAACGGGTATAGTTGGTTTTCTATTTCCTTTAAATTTCGATGATTTTCTTTTTGTAAATCAATAATCATTGCCGGTTCTATGACTAATTTATTTTTCGACCTGCAGTGCAATCGCAACACGATAATCAAATAATGCAACTTCTGATGTATGAACTGGAATGATTTGTTTTGCCAAAGCAGTCATTTTCTCTTCAGAAATCTGCGTGTGCAAAAATAGGCACAAGCGCATAGTCATCTTTACCATCAACGATGATTTCTTGTTTCCCACATACAAGAATCTTTTTTTCATCCACAGAAATACGATATGCATCATCACCAATTCTTTCAATCTGCATATCCTGATGATTAAATTTATCCTCTACCGCAAGTAAGTCTCGATTGATTATTTTTGTTTGATCAGTAGTGATATGTAATTGTACGAGCGATTTATTTGTTGCAGTTGTCTGTAAGATAATATCTGCTTTACGACTATAATCTTTACCCTTATCAGGATTGATATATAAAACCGTATTTTGATTTGAAGTTATGCAGCAGCTTAAGTCACCTAAATATAAAAAGTTCTGTCATAATTTCTCCTCTATTCTTCCAAGTAATAGTTGTTGGATTCCTTTCGTCATTCGGAGTTCAACATCTTGAAAGTGATTACCAGGATTATATTCGTATGTTAGTGCAATATCTTGTTTTTTTGTAAGATTTGTATCACTGCATCAAAACAATCTTTGACTGTAGCCATAACTTTATTTTTTTGCATTGGCTTCTTTTATCACCTAAGCTCATATAGACTTCTCTTGTTTGAATTGGGTTTTGTTGCATATACTCTACAAAGTTTAAATACCAAACTGATGGAGAAACGGCCGTAATCTTTTTAAAAAGATTTGTTTGACTAGATGCCCATAAGCTAAATAAACCTGCCAAAGAATATCCACAAAGATATAGTTGGTTTGTTTCTATTTGGTTATCTTTTTTTCAAACCACATCCAAAAAAACTTTCTAACTCTGATAATAACAGTGATGCATTTCCTGCAAAATCATGTTTCCCAAAAATTGCAGGAGCAACCCATGGGGACAACTCCCTTGCCAATCATGAATGAATACCGCAATCATACACAATTGAAATTCATTAGAAATCTTTTGATATATCTGCTCATAATCCTCAGGATTTGATTCATCAACCAAATACATTAAAAAATGTACTAGCTTTCAAATCACCTAGTATCGCATAGTTTCTGTTTTGATAACGGATTGTTTTCATATCTCTATTTTTACAGAGTTTTTTTGATATTAAAAAGTGTTACAATCTCCTCTTGTTCAGAAAGAATGTAACACTCTATCAAGTCTATTCTCTACATAAGTAAATCTGGTATAAAGCCAGCAACATTGGTATTACGAGTATACAATACGCAATAAAGAAATAGAAATACCAAATACGCACTATGAAATATAGGATGACCAGCAAAATAATCGGAACAATCGTAGCCATAAATTTGAAGAATCCATCTCTACGTGATAGTTCCATGCATTCATGTTCAGAAATGCCATCATACTTAATCATATTATAGGTTTGGATTCCAGTGATACAAGGAATAATATTGATGATAACAATTCCAATTCCTACACCAATCAATGAAACACAAACTAAATTAAACATTGGTGTACTAGATATATTCGTAAATGGTGACATATTTAACTTCCCATTTGAATCCATTCCTATCGTATCGAAGGATGGCACTTGATTCATTTGAGTAAAGATATAAGCAGAAATACTACCCACCACAGCACCAAGACCTAACATAATAAATGAAAAATACTGTAGTAATAACTGTAATGATTCGTATTTTTCTAATCTTATCCATCATAGCCTCCTATCATGCATGGGTAAATTTAAAAGATGAAACTTCATCTTGAAATTCCATCTTTATTTTATCACTTATTGTTGTGCTTTTTTCAAGTTTGCAACTGAAGTTGGACATGTTTCAGGTGTACAAGCACCATTAGGTCCTAAATCAGCAGAACGATCGATAAATCCTTCTGTATGTAACATATGATGAGCCTTTTCACTAAGTGGAGCATCATAGAACTCGTTATATAATACTTGGATTTCAGGGTTATCCTGTGGAGCCTTGATTGGCTTGAGGTTATCTCTTTCATACAAGGACGCAATACGAGATTCCTTAGCTGCCTTCACTTGAGGAAGCTTATGACGAGGCATTCCTCCTCCACCGATACATCCACCAGGACATGCCATTACTTCAATAAAGTCGTAATGTGTTCCTGTTTCCTTCATATGTTCATAGAACTTACGGAAGTTACCTGTACCGTGAATTGCGGCAACGTGTAATACCTTATCGCCGATTTGAACATCTGCTTCACGGCTATTTTCAAAACCACGAATCGCATCAAAGCGGATTAAGTTAGCAGGTACATTATCCTTAGTCACAAACTTATACGCAGAACGCATTGCGGATTCCATTACACCACCAGTATTGGCAAAGATAATTCCACCACCGGAAGCTTCACCCATAAATGGATCAAACTTACCATCTTCAAGATTAGCGAAATCTAATTCTGCTTCACGAATCCAACGTGCAAGTTCACGTACTGTAATACAGTAGTCTGAATCACGCATAGCTTCTTCATTCCAATAGTCAGCAGATGAATTCATTTCAGGGCGACGAATTTCCGCTTTCTTAGCTGTACATGGTGTTACACATACAGAAACAATCTTCTTAGGATCAATGTTGTTCTTCTTTTGCAAAGTAAGTCTTCTCCGTTGCGGCTTGCATAGCGATTGGACTCTTCGCAGTTGAAAGATGTGGAATTAATTTCTGGGTAGAATGTTTTCCGCAAACTTAACCCAAGCTGGGCAGCAGCTTGTATATTGAGGTAATTGTCCATTACCATTGATTACTCTTTCAATTAACTCAGAAGCTTCTTCCATAATTGTCATATCAGCTCCAAAGTTTGTATCAAGTACGTAGTCTCCACCAAGCTTACGTAAAGCTGTGATCATCTTACCTTGTACGAAAGTTCCGGCAGGCATACCGAATTCTTCACCAAGGCCAACACGTACTGCAGGTGCTGTCTGGAATACAACAATCTTTTCAGGATCTTCGATTGCAGTTCTAACACCATCTAATTCTGAACGTTCATTTAAACTATCAAATGGGCATGATACTACACACTGACCACAGTTTGTACAGATTGGGACATCTCCGTTTGTAGTCAAGTCATAGTAGTCGAATACACCGGCATCGATGGAACAAGCACGTCTGCACAATGTACAATTCTTACATTTTGACAAATCTTGGACAATTGAAATATTGTTGTCAGCAATAGGCACTCTCTTATCTAAAAACTGATACTTACTCATGATTCTTTTTCTCCTCTATCCACTAATTTGAATTTTACCATTATTTAGCCAAAAACAATTCCATATACGACAAACAAAGGCTATCGTAATACGAAAAAAATCTGAATTTTTAAAAATTCAGATTAATATCATTTGATACACATGCATGAATTGTATTGAATACCTAAATTATTCTTCAACATCAGAAAAACAAATCTTTTGTTTCTCTACATCCACAGTTGCCATAACACCAAACGGAACAATGGCACGTGGTGTTGCATGACCCACATTCAGGTTCCAGACAATTGGTAAGTTCGGATTATTTACAACATCGATCAAAAATTTCCTGATATTCCTTTTGTATACATCTCATCCATTGGTTTTCCAACAAGAATACCATGAATAACATCAAAGATACCTGTTCTCTTTAAAGCAGCTATCATACGACGATACTTTTCAGGAGTTGGTTGTTCTTCACTTGATTCTAATAACAGTATCTTTCCTTTCCAATCATTTAAATCAGGAAAGAGATCATATTTTCTGCATAGTTCAACAGAATAACTATGCCTTGTTGTATCGAAAATATCGTATAAACTATCGATACATCCACCTAATATCTTTCCCTGGAATACTCCACTACCTTGTAATAATTTAAATCCATGGTTTGTATGCATGATGCGTTTTGTGCCAACAGCTTCAGCACTATAATCACTACGTTCCTCATACCATACATCACTAGGCGTTATTTCATGGATTGTCCCAGTTTCTAATAATTCCAAGAAAAACTTCTCAGTATAAGGCAACATCTCTTCGTCCAATTCACATACATCCGGAAGAAATGCTTGTCCATAAAATGTATTGAGACCTACTTTACGTAACATTAAGTGATTAAAGGTTGTATCGGAAAAGCCAAGGAATATCTTATCTTTTACCACATTCTTTAATTCATCATGTTCAAAAAAAGATATGGTAATAAGCGATAGGTATCATCTCCACCAATTGCACAAAGTATCATGTCTATTGAATCATCTTGGAATGCATGCAGTAGGTCTTTTGCACTATCCTCTGGATGTTCAGAGATATATTTCAATCCTTTTGCATGCATGTTCCATAAATTCCACTTGAACACCTAGTTTCTCTAGACGTTGTAATCCTAGTTTTACTTCATGCTGTACAAAATCTTCCCCTAGAATTCCACTAGATAAACTGACAATTCCTATTTTTTTAACCTTTACCATTCATATCACCTCACAGCAGTTTAATGCATTATAGTATATAAGAATAACACAGTAAACGACTTACTGTGTTTTAGAGTTTTAATTATTCACCTTTTTCAAGAGCTAATGTTCTTGTTGTAAGGTCACAAACTTCAGCTGGTCCATAGTACTGAATCGCACCTGGGTATGTATAGCATGTTTCCCTAGCCCACTGTTCTCTGTGTGCTTCGAAGAATTTGAATGGCTTACCATCGAGTTCAACAAGCGCCTTTCTGATAACTGGCTTATCTTCACCATGTCTTCTTTCGATGTTCATCATCTTTGTGATTGGCATACCACCAGCTACCCATTCATCAGCTGACTTAGATAGGTTAGAAACCTTTGACAAGTATCCATTGTATCCGTATTGGATTAACATGAATGCATTGTAACCTAATGAATAGCAGTAATCTGCATCAAAGTTAGATGGGAATGCACATCTTCCTTCATAACCGAAGAAGTGGTGTAATGCATTGAACTTACCCTTGTAAGTTCCTGCTGCCTTTCTTTCTTCTAACTTATCCTTCACGATAGCAGAGAATAGCTTCTCAGATTCAATGAGAGATACCTGTACGTTTCCGTGTGGGTCTCTTTCTAAGAATAACTGCTGTTGGATTCCTTCTGGAAGGATTGCGAATACTGACATTGCTTCCTTCGATAATCCATTTTCGATAAATGCATACTTTTCTTTCCAGTTTGGTAAAGCATTGAATGTTTCTGCCTTACTACCAGCAAGTAATTCGTTGATTTCAGCGATTAATGCAGAGAACTCTGGAACGAATTCAACTACACCTTCAGGGATAATTGCAACACCGAAGTTCATACCCTTAGCAGCTCTAGTTTCTACAGAGTCAGCGATATAATCTGCAATCTGTGATAAGGACATCTTCTTTTCAGCAACTTCTTCAGAAATTAAGCAAACGTTTGGCTGTGTCTGCAATGCACACTCTAGTGCAACGTGAGAAGCGGAACGTCCCATTACCTTAACGAAATGCCAGTACTTCTTAGCAGAGTTAGCATCTCTTTCGATGTTACCGATAACTTCACTATATGTCTTAGTAGCTGTATCGAAACCGAATGAACATTCAATATCTTCATTCTTTAAGTCACCATCGATTGTCTTAGGACAACCAATTACCTGTACACCAGCATCATGCGCTGCGAAGTACTCAGCTAAAACAGCAGCGTTTGTATTGGAGTCATCACCACCGATAATAACAATCGCTGTGATACCATGCTTTTTACAAACTTCAGCCGCAACTGCAAACTGATCTTCTGTTTCAAGTTTTGTTCTACCAGAACCGATGATATCGAATCCACCAGTATTTCTGAACTGATCGATATAAGCATCATCGAAAAATTAAATAATCATCTTCAAGTAATCCACTTGGACCCTTCTTAAATCCATATAATACATTTTTCAGGATTTGTTGCCTTTAAAGCATCATATAGTCCGCACACTACGTTGTGTCCACCAGGTGCCTGTCCACCAGAAAGGATAACACCTACAACCTGTTTCTTAGCTACGGATGTATTCTGTCCCTTTTTGAATGTGATTTCCTTCTTACCATAAGTATTTGGGAATAAAGCCTTGATCTTTTTCCTGATCAGCAACGCTTGTTGTTTCTTCCCTTCCAAAACTGAAATCTCAGAGATACCATTTCTTAGCATCTTTGGAAGCTTTGGTGCATACTGATATCTCAGCTTTTTGTAGTGGTGATAAATCTGTCATATTTTTTTACTCCTTTTCGATTTAAACCTCATTACTAGAATACCACAACTTTTTGAAATAAACATACAGAAGATTTGCTTGTTTTCTTGGGATTCGAGCATGATTTTTAAAAATTGAATACTGATATAAAAACATCGCTATTACGCGATGTCTTAAAGATTTATATTTGCTTTTGAATATACCTTACAACTTTTGTTAGTTTACTCTTCTTCCACTTTCCATCTTCAGCCGTTTTGGCAAGTGGATAGATAATTTGAAAGTCTAATGCTTCTCCTTCTACACGTCCACTACGTTTAGGATTCAAGAAGTTTTTCTTCCCATTTCTGTTCACTTGCATTCTGATATTCCTTTGGATTCAAGTAAACCAACTGTCGTTTATACGCAGAAACCATCATCTTAGCCGCAAGTGCTTCTAAGTTTCTATACTCTTCTTCTTGTACATTCACAAAGATATCAGGCAATTTTGCAGTACGCACATGTTCTAACTCGCGATTGATGCGAATACCGCAAGCATCCCAAGTAAACTTTTTTTCAGTAAAGTTGATTTTTAACTAAGATACCATGCTCTGTATTGTATTGTGCACGTTGATAATCTGTATCAAAGATAAAATTTCCAAGGAATAGAAAATTACTTTTTCCCCTACAGTCTCATAATTCATTGGTACATGCGGATGATGCGCTACCACAATATCTGCACCCATCTCTAAGAATCGATGATAACGGTCTCTTGTATAAGAAGAAGGTAATGATGTAAACTCCTCACCACCATGACAAACAATCACACACCAACGGCAAGTCTTTTTGATTTCATCAATATTTTTCTGGATGCGTTCCATATCATTCCAAAGAAGACATCCCGCACGATTCGTATCAGCCGGTTTGCAGCCTCGACGATATCCAACGCTGAATAAACCAATTCCACCAGCTTCATCAAATAACAATGGTCTAGCAGCTTCCTCAATATTCATACCTACCCCAACTGTTTGAACGTGATTCTCTTTAGCAAGTTTTAAAGTTTGTTCTACACCTTCTTCACCAGCATCTAAGATATGATTGTTACATAAACTCCACACATCTGCATGCATGTTATTTAATACTTTAATAGCCTTAGGATTCATAGCGTGGATGAGTTGTTTAACACCAGATACATCATCTTGTGGAGGCAAATCAATCAGTGCTCCTTCCACATTTGCCACAACATGGTCACCGCTATGCAAAAAGCGCAAAACACCATCTGTAATCAGATGTCTATCTTCCCATTTTTTTATCCATGTATTTATCAAAGCCAATATCACCTGTAAATACAAATGAACTCTTCTTTTTCATCTCATCACCACGTTACTTATCTTTGACATCATAGTATAAGTTTAGTCTCTTTCAATTCTAATCCTTTATTAGCAGATTGTTTATTTCAAATTGTAATTGTCGCAAAGATACTGTTCTGTCCTTTGATTACCTCAAAGCCAGCTTCTTCGTAGATTTTAATTTCTTCCTTTGCGTTTACATCCACCAAGGTCATCATTGTATTTGTTCCATTCATTTGAATAGCTTTTTGATAAGAGTGCTTGTTTATATCCTAAGTTTTGATACTCAGGTAAAAACAAATAAACTATACGGTTCATTTTGTTTGTATGTATATGTAACATCTAAATATCCAATTAGTTGTTCGTGATTGATTGCCAAGAATACTCTAAAACGATCGAGTGCAGATAATACCTTCTCTGCTGTCCAGTATAGTTTCCTTAACGTGCATATCAATATATGCCTGTTTCCATTGTTCAGTATAGAGTTGTATATCTAACGGATATTGTTTATGCGATGGAAATCTAGCAATCATACGTTGCTGTTCACTTTCAAATTTTGCATCTTTGGAAATGAGTATATTCTTGAGCAAGACATTCTTAGGATTTATAACAAAGTCACAACGATATCCTTTGTAATTTTTTTCTCCAAATATTGAAACAGCTCATTGTATGCATGTTTAGACTTTGATAAACCAATGATTATTTCAATATAGTTTTCGGTTGGTAAAATCAGTAATACGAATATCCCATCCGTATTACCACCATCAATATTTGCATATATATGTTGGTCTCTTCTCTCAAATGCACTATATAGATTGTTATTATCATACAGATAATGTGGATCTACATAGTTTTCATCACTACATATTTCATTGATGAATGCTTCATAACTATCCAAAGAAGTAATTTCTTCCAACATTTTTTTGGTTCCTTTCTTTTATAGATCTCTATTTTCTAATGAATTCATGATCAACATTTTCGTTTGTATCATCCGAAATATATCTTTCAACACGCATGTGTAAATCATATTTATCACGCAACTTCGCAATCTCTAACATCATTGGCGATGCGTGATGAAAATCAATTGATTCCTGATCCTTCCAAGAATCAATTAACAATACTATTTCATCATCATTTGCAGGATAGAAATATTCATAGCGTAAGTTTCCATTTTCTTCACGAATCTTCTTTGTTAATCCACTAGATTCCATCTCATTAGCAAATTTTCTTGCATTTCCATTGAAACCTGTATAGTAAATATTGATTGTAATACTCATTATGTATCCTCTCTTGAATTCATTATAATTATTATACCTAAACTTCCCATATTATAAAAAGCATTTCAGAACCGAAATACTTTTATAATATCTACTAATTTAAACGTAAGTGAATTACCATAGTTCGTTTTAATCTATCCGAAAAAAACATTACTATCTTGGATATCAGTTTTAATCCACTGCATTGTTTCAAAGCATCCGCAAAGAATCCACTCACACTTACTAGCTTCATGTTTGTATCTTTTGCGAATTCGCATGGATTATCTATCGCAAAATACATCTCTGCATTCACATTTCCAGTTCTTCGAACAAATATATTTGCACGCTTTAATCCAATACTATCTGTCGCATCAAATACCATTTCACATTTTGGAATTCTTCTTTGTATTTGATGAATAAAATGAATAATTTTATCTTTTGTAAAATATTGAAATACACCTGCTAAAACAATCAATGTATGTTTAGAGGTATCTAAGTATTCAGCCCACTCCATCGAGAACATATCACAACCGATGAGCATCTCATTTTTACCATGACCAAGAAGTTTTTCTCTCACTGCAATTACATGCTCTAAATCGATTTCATAGAAGTTAGAAATATTATTTCTGATGCGGAAATATGCTGTTTCTAAACCTGCACCTAAAAACACAACATTGCATGCATGGTTGTTTTTCTAAAAAATGAAATAATCTTTTTATCAATCTTCTGCTGTCTACAGACACTAGCCATATTGAAATACTCAAATGTATTCTGTGCAATTTTCTTTAGAGAGATATGATTCTCAAGTAATAACGCTTTTTCATCATAAAAATAATCAGGAAATCTCTTAGATGCATATATTCTCGCATATAAAGGAATGTACAATGTATCTTCTACTCCTTGTAAGGAACTTGTATCATTCATAACTCTTTCCCTTTCCATGGAATACAACGGTTTACGCGTTGTCGATATTGTACATACTCTTTTCCATATAAATTTTCTAACCATTTTTCTTCCGTTAACTTCATTAATACAGTCATAAACCCCCAGTAGATGATTGGCAATACTAACAACACTAGATTTCCGTAAATCAATAAAACCCCTGTGCACACAAACATGAACGCACTATACACTGGATTTCTTACGTATGCATAGACACCAGTAGTTACCAATTCATTCTTTATGATATGTGCATCAAGTCTATCGATTATAACTGCCTTTAACCATAGAGTAATTCCAATAATAAAACATAAAATACCAATTAAGACAAATATCCATCGCATATTAGTACATGTAATCACAGGAATAAATCTTGTTGTAGAAAGAATAATACTGATGACTGTCATCAAAATAATAGTGACGACATACAACGGCCCAACGCCCGTAAATTGGCAGATGACCCTTTTTCCATATTTTCCATCCTCAATAATTAAAAATTCTAGTTAGTTATATCTAACTAGAATTTTAGCACTTCTCGTCCGTACGTTTTCAATATTAATTAAAAGGTATAGATATTATTTTTTTCCTTGAAAAATCTTTTATCCAAGGAATTCCAAACTTTATCTAATAGAGAATGGAACTGTTTGCTTTCTTCTTCACTCAAGCTAGATAGCAAGATAGATTCTGTTGATATCATTCCTTTTCTAGCATTGGTGATTGCCGCATGTCCTTCTTCTGTAAGAGTAATCACCTTTTCACGTTTATCCTTAGAATCAATGCGTTTTAATAAACCCTTTTTCTCCATACGCTTTACAAGTCCACTTGCCGTAGGCTGTGCAACATGAAGTGCATTTTGGATATCTTGCACGGTCTGATATCCATCTTTACTATGGCGGAAAGATTCAATAACCATCAGTTGAGATAATGTTAAACCTCCTTTGGCCAATAATAATTCTGTTCGCTTTTCTAACACATCACTTATCCAGTGAATATACTCACCACAATCTATTTTTTTCTTGTCATGAGAAAATTTTATAGCACGCTATGTATATCGTCAATAATTATAAAAATGCATAAATAAAAAGAAGCTTTGAAACTTCTTTTTATTAATATTTTTGCAAATCTACGACTTTTTATATTTTTTATAAATATTTATATACGTTAGTATTAACAGTAATAATCCAATGGTACTATCAAACAGAATTATATTACCACCCATTTTCATATCATTTAAACCTACAATTGTACCTAGCCAAAGAGGCAAAGAAAAATACAATCCACATTATTCCATTTGCATGGTTATATGCACGAACATCTGTAATATCCTCTTCATGAACTGTATCACCCGCCCAAAACCATATAGGTTTCTTTCTGTTCCATGCGTATATTCCAATGCATGTACATAGAAGACTTGAAGGAATCATTATACTCAGCCATATTAGATTATCCATATCTATAACCCTCCTATTAGACTGTATTCCAAAATTCCAATGAATATATCTAAATATAATATACTATTTTTCATAATAAAAAGGCAGAGATTTTTATACCCCACCCTTAATCAATATTATTTATTATAATATTTACTACGCTTATGAAAATCTTCATCGATGCGTTCTTTCCAATTCTCATTCACAAAGTTACATTTTCTTAATGTACCAATTGCTTCACCAATAACCTCATAATTTAATGCAGTACCTGCACTATCACAGTTGAAATTAACTGCTCTGCTTTCATCAATACCTAAGTGACTAGCCACATCAATTGCATCAATATTTGCACCCAAGAACATAAACTCCCAGCCATACTTTTTCTTTTTGTAATTCTATTAGTTGTCTTACCTTGCCATAATCATAGCTATGACTAGAATTTTCCATGCCATCCGTTGTGATGACAAACATCGTATGCTCTGGAATATCTTCTTTACGCGCATACTTATGAATATTCATAATATGGCAAATCGCATTACCTACTGCATCTAAGAGTGCTGTAGATCCTCCTGTAACATAATCTTTCTCTGTCATTGGAAATATTTCTTTTACATCGACTCTATCGTGAATCACTTTACTTTTGTGATCAAATAGTATTGTGGAAATCAGGGCTTCCCCTTCCTCTTTCTTCTGTTTTTCAATCATTGCGTTAAAACCGCCAATTGTATCGTTTTCTAATCCATGCATCGATCCACTACGATCCAAAAATAAATACTAGTTCTGTTAAATTCTTTTTCATACACTTACCTCCTAAGGTGTTTACCTTTTGTATGGCTTAAGTGTATCTATATATTTAGATATTATGGTCGCCTGTAAAGCGACATTTTTATCCACCAATTAAACTTTGGTCAAACGCAAATAATGCTTCATTGATTTCATAGACATTATAATTACCCTGTTTCACAAAGTATTCGATAATCAAATCAAACTTACTAGAATGTGATAATGCAAACCCAGCCTTTGCAAGCATGTCTTGCATTTCTCTAATGATAATTCTAATGCTAAAGCAAACGCTATCACTGTAGGTTTTGGATGGCTTATATAATTTATCCGACCGAATCTTCGAAAAGAGTTTTCTATCGATGTTTGCTTTCTTATAACACTCTGCATCACTCATCCCACTCTCATCAATTTTTCTTAATAACATTTCCGAAAAAGCTTTTCATCGATATCATTAAGCCAATCCATTATTGATTTCTCTTCAGCAGAACTTAATGGTACTGACCCTTCTCTTAAACATTCATTTTCAAATTCAACGAATCTAGCTTTTTGCAAAAAAATAAAGAATCAGAATGGTCATCTACATATTTGTCATCAATATAGGATGCGATATCAGAATATAACTTATCCCCTATTTCATATGCTTTCCGATCAAATATCACAAGATATACCATCATCTCATTATCTAAAAGAAACTTACTAATCTGTTCCACTGCAACTCTTAATGCTTGAACTTTCGGATATCCATAAATTCCAGAAGATATAAGTGGAAATGCTATAGATTTACAACCGTATTCTTTTGCAAGATTTAGAGAAGCTATATAACATGATTCAAGTAATTCTTTTTCATTATGACTTCCATCAATCCAACGTGGCCCTACCGTATGGATAACATACGTGCATGGTAATTGATACCCTTTGGTAATTTTAGCAGTACCTGTTTTCACACCCATTTAGCAACTTACATTCCGCAAGTAATTCAGGTCCAGCAGCACGATGAATACAACCATCTACTCCACCTCCACCTAAAAGAGAATTGTTTTGCAGCATTGACAATTGCATCAACCTTCATTTTTTTGTAATATCATTTCGAACAATTTGCAAAGGCATAAGAAACCTCCCTGTTAATAAAAACTTTTGTGCATATAAACTTTCTTATATTCTACTTCACTTCATATTATTTTTGTATAAAAACTTTACAAATATCATTTATCAGTGTACTTCTTTAAAATACGATATTCATTATATTCATAAAAAGAGCCATGTATTTATAACATGACTCTGTTTACATCTATTTTTACTTACTCTTCTTGAAGCATAGGAACCAATCTAAGCAATATTGATCTTCTGATTGATTTTCCATACGTTCTCTAGCAGTACCACAACTTCCAGCTGTCGGAACACTACATCATCACCTGGACGCCAGTCTGCAGGTGTAGCGCAATGGTCTGAATCTGCTTTTTGAAGTGCGAGAATAATTCTCTTAATTTCATCAAAGTTTCTTCCAGTTGATAGTGGGTAGTATAAAATTGTACGAATCTTGCCGTTAGGGTCTACTACGAATACTGCACGGACTGCTTGTGTATTAGAAGCATTTGGCTGAATCATGCCATATTTGTTAGCAACTTCCATGCGGATATCTTCAATCAGAGGGAAAGTAACATTCACATGCTTCATATCCTTCCATTCAAGTTCTTGAATTCTGCGTAACCATGCGATGTGTGCATAGAGTGAGTCAACTGAAAGACCAACCAATTCAGTATTAATTGCCTTGAATTCATCAATCATTGAAGCAAATGTCATAAACTCTGTTGTACATACTGGTGTAAAGTCTGCTGGATGTGAAAATAGAATTACCCATTTTCCTTTGTAGTCTTCTGGGAAGTTAATCTCCCCTTGTGTTGTAATCGCCTTAAACGCAGGAGCATCTTCTCCTATGAGTGGCATTCTTTCTCAATTTCTTCCATATTCAAATTCTCCTTTCATCTATTTTTTTGAACATGTATCTTTGATTAATGATATTATCTGCTATAATTTACATAAATCATTGTATTATTTGCCATAAAAAAATAGGGAGAAAAATTCTATGGATACGATTATTTTTCAAAATGAGAGTTTACCCGTCCAGGTAGAACTTGAAAACGTAGCTTTGCGTGAAAATGCATAGTGAATATTTCATTTACACGATAATGTCGAAAATTATCGTCATAAATAGTGGGACTGTAATATGTTCGGCAGGTGAAGATAACTTTGAACTTCGTGCAGGAGATGTTTGTCTGATTAACCATAAACAAATGCATAGAATCTGTGCAAATGGCGAGGCTAGATGTGCTTATAAAGTATTAAATGTTGGTGTTAGTCTTCTAATGCAAAATCCACTCATCTATCAAAAATATCTCAAACCTATGATAGAGGATAACTCTTTCTCACATATTAGTTTTGATGGAAATAGCGGTGCAGCAGCTAAGATTGCGGAATTAATTACAGATATTGAAGAACTCCAGCATACCTTACCGAGTGGTTATGAGTTACGATTAATCGCTCTACTGCATCTTTTTATTCCATGAAATATATCTGACATATGTTAACGAGCCTAAAAAGCCACCAATGGAAAAATAACGCATTTATCCAACAAAAATGATTGAATATATCTACAATCACTTTAACGAAGAAATTATTTTAGATGATATCGCTCACGCAGGTAATGTAAGTCGTAGCCAGTGTGCAAAGATCTTTAAGAAATATGCTCATCTATCCCTCAATGAATTTCTTAAATAAACACCGCTTAGAAATCAGTCTTCATTTACTACGTTCTACCACAAATAGTGTTTTCAGAAATAGCGCAAAGTTGCGGTTTCTTTGACCAAAGTTATTTCAATCGACTCTTTCTAAGAGAGTATGGATGTACACCACTTAGCTATAGAAAAAGTGGATGGAAAAAGTCCATCTATCTCCTAATCCTACAACTACAAAAAATAACCTAGATAAATAATCTAGGTTATTTTTATTATGCTTTTTATATGTTCTAGAATAGATAATCATTTGTATAACAATACATATAAGAATTGATACTGTAATGTATACCAGCATCTGTGTCATATCTAAATAGCCATCAAACAACCATGATTTAAATGAGAATAGTTCTTTTTATGCTTGTCACAAACATTCCCTGTTCAACTCCATTCAATGATGTGTTCATATGCTCTAGTAACCCATTAATCAAGACATTTCTTAACACAATTGTAATCTGACTTGCCGGGAAGATATTACATACAGTTTGTACAGCTTCAGAGAACTGTGAGATAGGAATATATGCACCAATAATAAATCCAGAAGCTGCAGATAGCATTCCAAAGAAAAGCTCCGCTAGCACTAACTGATTTAAAGAATAAAACTACTATCATAAAGATTGAAGTTGCAGAGATAGATCCAAGTGCTACAACACAAAAATGCCTTCAAAAATCTCACCAATCCCAAGATAGATATCTCCTTGCATACCAATCACTCCAAGCCCAATCGCAAGTATCATACTTGTCAGAATCACTGAAGATAATGCCGCAGAGATAAAGTATGAGAAGATAATCTGTCCTCTTTTCAGTGGTGTTGCGAGAATGTCATAATCCACTTTATTTTCTCGATCTTTTACAAGAGTAATTAAACAGTTATATGGAACTGTAATCATAGCAGAACCTAGAATACCCGTTAAAAAGGATTAGATTTGCAAACATGTCTTTATCATTCTTATCAATAAGTGAAGATAAACTAGGGAATTGATTTATTGCACTATCCATCGCATTTACAAATGTATCTTTTTAAGAATAGTAGATACAATGCCAGTACAATCATTGATGTTAGTAATGAAAAAAATAATAGATTGTTTTATCCTTAAAGAACAGTAATAAATTTCTTTTTGTTAGTCCTAAAAACCTCTCATGTTATGCACCAAGCTTTCTACCTGTTAAGTTCAGGAATACATCATCCATACTTCCTTTTTACGATTTCATAATCCGTAATTTGATGACGATTTTGATATAAAAATTCTGTTAAATTAAATTCCTTTTGCGATTCTAACTTCACGATATAGTGATCAACTTCATATCTGTATGCAAAGTCACTAATTAGCTTTTCATTTTCACTATTTTGTTCCGTATACCAGATGAGTTTTGTATTTGTATACTTATTCTTTAAACCTGCAGGAGTATCATTTGCGACGATATGTCCTTTATCTAGTATGACGACTCTATCCGCATCTCTAACTTCTTCCATGTAGTAGTGTCGTAAGGAATATTGTCATGTGCTTCTCCCTTACGAAGAAAATCAATATACTCCCATACTACTTTTCTAGACATAGGATCAAGTCCAGTTGTTGGCTCATCCAGGAATAGAATCTTAGGATCATGTAGAAGTGCTCGAATGATATCGACTCTTCTTCGTTGCCCTCCAGATAATTTCTCATAATTACGATTCCAAATACTCTCAATTCAAAAAGCATGCATTAATGGATTTTAAACGTTCCATAATTTCTTGTTTACTAATACCATAGTAGGAAGCTCTCGTAAGAAGATTTTCTTTTACAGTTAATTTTCCATCTAGAACCGAATTCTGGAAGACAATACCTATATTCTCGCGAATCTTATCATCATCTTTTCCAAGTGTATAATCAAATACCTGTACATCTCCTTCTGTTTTATCGAAGATTGTACATAGCATATTAATCGTGGTAGATTTACCTGCACCATTCTCACCAAGAAAGGCGAAGAACTCTCCTTCTTTTACTTCAAATGAGATATGGTCTACTGCAGTTGTCTTATCATATTTCTTTGTTAAGTTTTTACTGTAATTGCATTCATAGTAATAACTCCTCCTAAATCTTTTCTTTCTGAAAAGCATCTTATCATCATGAAAGAATAAAAAGTGCTTCTCACCAACCTGCATATACAGGCTACTGAGTTGCACTTTTTCCTTTAAAATCATCTATTTTTATAATTCAATTCTTATTCTGAATCTTGTATATCTTTAATTGCCGTATTGATTTTTATCTCATCTGACTTCGCAATCCATGCAGTAACAAACCATATAAATACATAGATAATACTGTACAAAACAACAATCTTACGTACATCAAACAAGTTTCCATACCAGTCAAAAAAGATAACCGCATAGAACTACAATTCCGCCAACTGATATAAAATGTATTACTATTCTCATCCACATTACATTCTTCTTCAAACTATCTAAAATCTAAGAGAAAAATAAGTTGGAAGTGAACACAAAAATCCAGTGAAACATATTGAAATAGGAACATTCCAACTTAAAGTTAATGACTCTGCACCTTCAATATAATGTTGAAGAATCATCTGTACTCAATTCCAAAAAGAATAGCAGCTGAAATCATAACCGTTTGGTGAAAAATAATTTTTGCCTTTTTGCATATCAGATTCCTAGCCTTTCTTTTTAATTCTTTTACATAACTTCTTGCGATAATTACCTGTTCCCCATTTAATAGCTCTGCTGTCATTCTGCCATTAATTTCAGATTTAACAGATTTAATCTTTCGAATATTGATAATCATTGCCTTTGCAGCTCTAAAGAAATTACGAGTCAATTCACTTTCAAGTTCATATAGTCGATATGAAACTTCAAGCGTATTATCCTTCGTATAGATATATGTTCTCTTATCTATAGATTCAATATAATAAATTTTTATCAATCTGACACATGACAGTCTGATCATTGTATCGCGCAGCGATAATACGACAGTTATTCTCAAGTGTATCGATTGCACTTTTGAATCGTGTCAGTCACTTCAACAACACTTACTTCAGCATGTTCATCATCATATGAATTTACTTTTTTTATTTCAACCTTCACGATGTCACCACCTATCAAAAACTACACAAAAATCAGCTCCTCTACATATATCCTTTTTACAATCTTGCATGCATGATTGTTAGAAATCAATTAATGAAAAGGAAGTAAATATGTACAGGATAGAAAGTATAGAAAAGTTCTTATCGCCTCTACCTTGTTTCCATTATAGAAAATGCGAAGGTATTATCGAAAATACTTTTTGATTAATTAGTTCCATCATATCATTCATCCGTTTTCATTATTAACAATAGTGAATCTGAATTTGTTACATTACTTTAATAATTTTAGAATTTTTAATCACTATCTATTCTTGTTTAAGAAGCAGTTTAATTCTCATTAAAATTCAATACATTCCTAATTTTATCTAAAAGCAATGACTTTCCCTTGATTAATATCCTGATGACCAATTAAAATTTCTTTTTAACTTGTCAAACATAACTTGATACTGGTCGTCTTTTTGTTTTGTTAGAAACTGTCTCCATTTTCTTAGACATTTTAATACCCTTCTTCTCTGCTTATCTGGTGTGTACTAAAATATAGAGTTCTCCTAACGATTATCTACAAAAATAATCATCATGAGAGTATGAAAAATATTATCATCTGATGGTTATATATGCCAGTACACAATTTTGAGTTCCCGTCAGGATGAGGTGACCCTTAAGATTTGACTAGAATCTAATGAATGGAGGTTAGTATACTTTAATTTAAATTAGCACAAAGGATAATTTCTTTATTCTCTGTTTGATGGACATAAAACGAAATCTGATTACCTGCATGATAACCAAAAATCTTGATTCGGCTCATTTAGCAATGTACCAATAATTTCATGTTCAGCTAATAGTGTCAATACGCACCCAACATCCTTCTGGCTTGTTTCCGTTCTTCAATAGGTAAACTAAAAACATCATCTGGATATTCAGGACTTCTTAAGCTATCTAAGAAAACCATATTGCGGGTTTCTTCTACTTCATCTCCTGCATCATAGTTTTTAACATATCAAGTTTATCTGAATATAGTTTATACATGCTATCATCTTCATCATCGATATAGTAGCATTCATCCTCTATAACAGATTCAATTCGAATCTTTGATAGTCTTTCTGAATTTCCGGCACCATAGGAAAGTTTTTCACTATCCATAGATGCAGCAGCCAAAATCTCAAGTGTAAAAGCCAGCCATACGATCAATATATCCATACGTTAAAAATACAATTTGCACTATCTGCACCAGGAAAAATCTTTCAAAAATCCCTTTTAGACTATCCTTCATAGGAACAACAATAAAATTATGATAAAAAGCTCTAAATCCTACTTCACTATATTTTCATCTCTTCTACCTCCGGTATATTCTTATATATACTGTTAGTTGTATCTCCTTCTCTTTCGTCGAATAATAATATCTATAATGCTTTCTTATATTTATTTCAATTGCATGCATGCAAATTTCTTTCAAAAGTTGCAGTATGCTAGTTTACTCTCTTGCATTAAAATGAAGTTATTTATTGCATGTGTAAAAAGTGTTTAATTTCATTTATATATAGCAATTCATTTTATTCTCGCTACTCTATATCCATATGACATGTGGATATTGTGCTTTTATCTTATATTCATCTATATAAAAAAATATCGCTTTTTCCACAGGTAAAATCTTCCTTTATCATCATTGACTTCTTATAGCAATAGGAACACAGAAATGATTGGTTATCTCTAAAAGCAATTTTTTTAGATTACAGAAATCGTTGTTTCTCATTGGAAATGCTCCTGTTGTGATTGTGTCTGTTTATTAAAGTTAGTGATTAATTCTGTCTCATGCATAATAGACTTCTACCTGATCATGATATTAGTCTATTATGTGCTTTTCACTATTAATGTGTATATTAACGCTTAGCATTGATATACAGCCCAGTATGAGTAAATTAAATCTTATTTTTAATGGTTTAGTATAGTTGCATTTAGAGTAATTTGAACATCCATAAAATTTCCCGTATTTACCATTGCATATTCTTAGTTTCCCACCGCACTTTGGGCACATTGTTGTATCATATTGTTCTCTTTGTATGATCTGTTCGTTGATTATTTCAACTTTATTTATACGTTTATTTTTTTACTACACTCTTTACATTTACCAAGATTCATATGGCCACTTCCTCCATATGATATAAATTCACTTTCTTTAGCAATTTTTCCCACAAATCTCACACTTTATCCAACGATTGTCCTCAGCATCTCTTACCTGAGTGTCCTGCTGTTGGAAATTAGATTCTAGATTCTTTTTAAAGTCTGCATCTCTCCGTTGCTTTTCTTTCTCTAATTCTTCGGCTTTAATACGTTCATACTCTTCAATCTCCCGAGCCTTTCTTTCACTTTCTTCTCGCTGACGTTCTTTTTCTAAACGAATCATCTCCTGTTGTTCAAGTATCTTTCTACGTTGCTCTTCTAATTGAATCTTCAAAAGCCAAACGTCTCTCTTCTTCTAAATGCTGCCTATCAAAAAAATTCTTTTTTTCTCTTTTCTAATAGACTTATTATAGATATATCATTCATGAACAATTGATTGCCTTTAATTTCAATTTCAGATAATTTTATTAGAAAGAAACTCAATTTCCTGCCATAGTCCATGAATATCTTTTTGCATAAAATATTGCTCTAATCTTTGCTTTCGAATAATCTAATCCTTCAATATCAAGTAACAAGCAATAACCCTGCTTCTCTTGTAATTTCATTAGCGCTTCAGGATACTGTTCATTCGTATTTCCATTAGAACCGTCTACAACATATATAACATGCATACCCGAAAGATTGTCCAGAACATCTAAGTTATCCTCTAAAAATATTGCTACGAGTTCTCCAATAGCGGATTGCTAATTGATTTGATTTAGAAAAAAATGTAAACTCTACTTTTCTTGTAGTACTATCAACCGTATCAATTGGGACCCGAGATTCAATATCTTTTGAATTTAATTTATCATCTAACCAGCATTTCAATACAATCTTTGAGTCTATTGACGTCTCACTTTCAGTAGGCATCGAACAATCGGATTTACCAGTCCCTATTTTCGCTCTAAAATGTTGCTCCCGAAGATTCTTATCCCCTGCAACCAAAACAAGATTCATTCCACAACCACAAGGGCAGAATAATTCATCATTACGGCTTTTATCTCGAAGCTCTCGTAGTTTTTCTGGAATGTTTATCTGCTTTCCGTTAATGACAGTATATATAGTTTCTATCCCTATATATTTATCTTTATAAAAGAGCAACTGTTCTTTTAGCCATTTAATTTATTCACCTTACTTTCATATGCATGCATATTTTTTTCACCTGTATAATCATTTAGATTAAATCTGTAAAACAAAGTGCAACTATTTAATAACAAAGTATAAAAAAATACTCCAAGCTCTCAAAAATATTTTTCGGTACTTTACGATCATTCTTTCTGCAATATCTTGTAGTTATAGAATACAAATATATTTAAATTCTATTCTTTTAATTATATAAATACATAACTTTTTGATTTGTTATATATTTATTTTCTTCTGATTTGTCACTTTTTCCTTCTTAGAATTCTTTTTCCCATAATTCTTTGGGAAATATTCTTTTCAAGTTGCCACATATATCTATCAATCATTTTCAAATCATATTTATCCAAACCATAAAAAGATTTAAATTCAATCAGTGTATCTTTTAAACTTCTTGTAGTCTTTTAGCTCTGAAGTTTTAAAAGTCAGAGAAACTATCTCTATCTCTAAAGTAACATAAAACTTTTTCAACATAACTATCGTAAATTGGAAAAATCTAGTGGTTTATGATGACTACAATACTTTGTCGAAAATGAATAAAAGTTCTTCACCATCCCACCAATAATAACCTTTTGCAAATCTAAAACAAGCGTGACATCTCCAGAATTCAATCGAGAATCAATATTTAGTGATAAGATGTGGTTTGCAACAGGATATACTGAAAAATATTTGTGCTATAAAAAAATCATTTAGTGCAACTACTTTCAAAAAGAATGTCTGATATTTCAATATTCTTAGTACAGAGTTCGAGAAATAATTTGTCTAGCGCATCTTCCTGTAATCGATAATTTTTCAAGTTTATCCCAAGTTTGAAGATAATGTTCAACTTGTTCAATTGAGGGAGTTGGAATATTTATTTTCAATGTTTTCATATTACTCCTTTGGTACCGGAATATATACCCTCTTAAGCGGAATCATTTTTTTGTATTTTTCACTGAGATTATCATAATATTTCAAAATCAGCTCAACTAATTCAGTACCATTGATACCACGGATAATAGGAGTGCTGTTAAGATATTTTTGAGCATTTTTGTGTAATTTGAAAGAGTTACAAATAAACCATAATCTCCTTCCCTCATCGCACCTTTTTAATGATTGAATGGTTGCCTCTTTTATATCCATATTTTTGGCTCTTTACTTGCACAAGTATTCGAGGAGGAGCTCATCCTTATAAGCAGTGATATCTATACCGCTATCTCCACCCTGCGGAGACACTATAGTTCTATACCCCATCGTACGAAGAAGATCTGCAACAAAACTTTCTAAGTCATACCCTTTTAATTGTCTGCTTAATTCTTTTAGTATAAAATCTTTTGTATTCTCAACTATATCATCAGCAGTTGCACCAACGCTCTCATCCTCAACATCTGTTGAATAGTTATTAATAAAGTTTTTTTATCTAATGCACTCAAAGAAATTCATCTGCATAATTCTTTACAGAAAAAGAAAGACATTGCTGAACCAATCTCATACAGTGCGCCTTGTGAAAATGCCATACGTGGCAGATGCTTCAACCACTTAACTTTTTCTAGTTTGTACATACTCTGTATGAGTTGGATTATATAAATAGTCACCTTCAATAATGCCAATATTCACTTCTCTATTGCTCTTGGAAGGAAATATTACATAATCGCCTACTTGCACCTCATTTACAAAACGATAGAGCATTCCTGCTGCAGTCGCAATACTTCCTTTCTTGGCATTTTGGGTAAACTTGTGCATATCTTTTCTTAAACGCATCTCTGTTTATTCCGATATGACTCAGATTCCCCATTTCACTCCAACCAATAGCAATAATATTATTTTTTTAAGAAATAAATTATCATCCTGCGTATGGATTCCCCAAACTAGTTTTTTTCCTCAATTATCATTTCTTTCCCTCATTTTTCTTTGTCTCTAAATTATTAAAAACAATTATCTTTTTCATCAATTACTTTGTCACTATATCAAGAAGTGACTTGTAACTATCAACTACATCATATACAACTTCACCATTACTGATTGCTTTAAAGTGTTCCTTTGCACAGTGAATCTTTGACTCTTCGATTAATCGAAGTTGCATAGAATTCATAGAACCTTTTGTTTCAGCAACAAAATAGATATGCTTAACAGTTCCTTCATAGAATGCAATTGCCCAGTCTGGATTGTAATGTCCAACTGGTGTTGAAATATAGAAACCATCAGGCAATTTCACATATACAGCAACATTCTTATTAATGTCTAATTCAGAAGCAAACACTTTTTCATTCGAAGAATCATAAACAAGATGGTCATATAAATGCTTATTAACCTTCATCGCATTTACGTCTAATCGACCTTTTATTGTAGGATCCGTAAATACTTCTGTTCCATATTTATCATCCATTACATCATATGTAATGTGTTCAATGATAGCTGTCGCTTTTTCATCATTTATAAGTGACGCAGCTTTGATGATAAATTCTTCTGGGTTATTTTTAAACTGATTAAATGTTTCTGGTTTTGATACCTTGAAGAATCTGAATCACAGCTTTTCTCGTGAGTCCTGTTTCATCTACAAGTTTTTCCAATTAGGTCATATTTAACATTAGAACTTGCCGCGATAACAGTACCGATACTTTCGATTCTTCTTTAAAAAATGAAGTGCCACTTAATAAATCTGCTTTTTGATTTAATTTGTTCCATTATTCCAGATTCAACTTTGAAGTAAATTTTGGCAACATGCAACTTTCTATCCAATGAATCAATCGCTTTTCTTACCAATTCATCTGTATCAAAATCAACTACATATACAGTTTTAGAATTGATCTTAGACCATAGAGCTTTTAAACTCAGGCATAGCGAGTTTACTTTCGTCAACTGTTAATTCTACATTATTACTTCTTGCATTCTCTGGTTGCATAGAACGACTGTCATAAATTGAATCAATAATTTCGATAACTGAAGTTGCTGAATCAGAAACTTCCTCCGCAATCTGTAATTCATTATTCGCTTTATCTTCAAAGTACTTATCTGTAAGAATACCCTTCTTATCAATATATCCATTCACAATAAGATCATAATAAATTGCGCTGGCAGTATCATCATCAATAACTTCTTCATTACCTCTAGAATCTCTGATAACTTTACCTATAAATAAACCTTGTGTAACGGCTTGTGGTCTATCCGCAACAGCCTCTGCAATCTCACTTTGTAAACCCTTTGGCAAAACTATCATAACTTTCACTAGCGATAACAGTTAATACATTTATGTTGTGTACATCATTGCCAAGTACATTAGTATCCATACGTTCTCCATCTTGATTTACACAAAGACGAAGACCACGACCTACTTCTTGTCGCTTACGTACATCACTACTACTTTGCTTTAAAGTACAGATTTGGAACACGTTAGGATTATCCCAACCTTCACGAAGTGCTGAGATGTGAGAAGATAAAACGTACTGGTGATTTCTTCGGGTCTCTATCGAGCAGAAGTTCTTTGTTTTTCATAATAAGGTCATATGCATCAACATCATCCGTTGTTGTTTCTTTACGCCCAACCTTACTATCTATCATCTTTCCCTTCTTATCGATAGAGAAATAACCAGCATGAGTCATTTCCGCAGGAATAGCAGAAAGATAATTCATATACTCATCTTCTCCAAGTGCAATCTGAAGATGACTAATTACATCTTTATATTCTTCTTCAAACATTTCTGCATAGGTACCATTTAGTGGTTGACCAGCTTCATCATATTGCTTGTATTTCGCAACTTCATCAATAAAGAATAATGATAATACTTTTAATCCCTTTTACTAAATAATTCTCTTTCTCGTTGAATATGAGAAAGTATTGTTTCTCTAATCTGTATACGTCGTAGTTGATCCTCTGACACTTTACCAATCACATCACCCGCATAAAGTTTAATACCATTGATAAACTCAACAGAATCATCACGTCCATCAATTTTAGACACGACAAAAACCATGCTTGTATTCTTCCATTTGTCCAGAATTGTCATAAAGGTTATACCCTTCAGAAACTGTACGTGTAACCTTTCTTATTCCACTTGAGCCTTTCATATCAAACTGAATAGTCGCAGTAGGTGCAGACTTCGAAAGATTAATACCTTCTAAATAAACATAACTCTCAGTTGCAGTACTACCAGATTCAGTAATACCCTTAACTGCAATCTTCTTAACTAGACGCTTATTATAAGCTTCCAACGCATCTAACCGATAAATCATATTATAGATACTATCTAGTTTATGCGTAGCAGAATAACGAGTGTCATTAAAGGATTAAATTGCTTCAAGTTCTCTTTTGTTTGCTTACCCTCCACAGATTGTGGTTCATCAATAATAACGATAGATTTGTTTTTAGCAATAATATCAATTGGACGACGTGAACGGAATTCATCCAACTTCATATAAATACGTCTTGCATCTTTACCCTTCGCATTAAAAAGCTTGAGAGTTGATAATCATAACATTGATAGAACTATCCGATGCGAAATGATCAATCTGTGTTAACTGTGCGGAGTTATAAATAAAGAAACGAATCTTCTTGCCATACTCTTCCGCAAAGTGATCTTGTGTTACTTGAAATGATTTATACACACCCTCACGAATTGCGATGCTTGGTACAACAACAATAAACTTACTCCAACCATATGCACGATTCAACTCATACATCGTCTTAATATAAGTGTATGTTTTACCAACGCCAGTCTCCATCTCAATTGTCAGATTAAATCTACCTTCTAACTTAGAAGATGGTTTAATCTGATTTGCTCTTTGAATGGAGTTGATATGCTCTAGAATTGATTTATCACTTAGTTCTGGAACAATCTTATAATTACTCCAACCAGTGAAATCCTCTTCTTCTGTCAATGTCTGTTGATATAGACCTGTGCCTTTATCCATCATGTATGATGGAACTAAATAAGGTTGTCCAGCAAATACATCAACTACAGCTTTTTGCAGCATCCGCCTGGAATTTCTGATGTTTAAATTGAAGCTTCATTACTAGACCTCCTTAAATAACTTTCACTCTCGTATCTAGTGCCATTAATTTAAATATTTCTCCAATATTAATCTTTGAAGGACTATTTACAAAACTGCTATCTCTAAAGACAGCGTGTAGTGGTTGTTTCTTTTGCAATTTCTTTAATTACACTCTCCGGAATATTCTCATCACAGCATGCAATCAAATCGTCATCATTGTAGTTATGTACAGTGCATCCATCTCAATCTACTCTGAACTATAAGGCAGTAACCGTAGCGACCCACAATTCAGTATACAACTGAATATAAAAATCTAGGTTATTAGATTCCAATTCTACATTTAATTCCATTTTAGAGAGTAAACCCTAAGAATACCCATAAGATTATAATAATTTCCTTTGTGCTAGATTCATTTATATTAAGCACACGAAAAACTAAAAATCTAATTTTTCTCCTTCTTCACCTTTATTTTCCCCAACTATTTTTCAGTTCTACAAGATAAAGATATTCTTTTTATTTTCCAGAAATGTTTTCATACCCTAGCAGAATAGTTTGTCGCTTTTCACAAATTTCTTCTAAAAAGCTTAAATATTATAAATTTACGTGTTTCGCTATTTTTTTAGCATTTAGCTACATTACTGCATGTGATGTGGTATTACTTAGTTTGGTGAAATCATGCTGGAGTATCAATGGTTACAGATATAATTTTTATCACTTAAATACAATCAATTTTAGAATATAATTTAATACTCTATTTCTTTTTACAATCCCAGTTTTTCTTAAATAATTCATAAAAACTCATTAATGTCATTATGCTTCTGAATATTCCAATATTTTTAAAGGTCTATTTTTGCTAAAAAGTAAAAATCAATCCTTCTTTTTGCCCTTGATAATGCAACAAAAAAATGCGCATCTATCCTCATGTGGTTGATTTTTAAAACTCCAAAATGCTGAATCTTCTAATCCAACAAAAATATTGTATCGTATTCAAGTCCCTTACTTTTTATGAATTGTCATTATTGGGATTGAATTTTTCCCTCAAAGTTATCAATAGCTTTAATCCAGTCATTGGTTTCATCATATTCAGTCCATACTAACTCTTTAAATTCATTTAACAATTTATCAAAATAGTCCCCTAGATTTTGTATTGTGAGAAACTCTGATGCAAATTTTTTTCATATGAAATATATTCAATTATAGAATCAACTAATTTCGAGAATTGTTTTTCATCAGTACAATTTAATTTTTTTCTTAGTATCATTAATCATCAATTCAACTTTTTCTAATAAAAATCCTTTAATATTTTAGGTTTGCAACTTTCATCTAATCCATATAATTCGTATAGAATATCGTAAATATAATCCCAGTCATCTGGCATACCATCATTTGATGCTAACCTAAAGATTGAGACCAGTATCTTAATTACATCTTCTTTTAATAAATCCTGATATTTTGCTTCATTACGTGCCTTAATACTACGTTGTGAAAGTTTATTTATAATCTCTTGTGAATAATCATCGATTGTCTGTTTTACTAATATGCAAATTTCATTTATTTTTATACCAGTTGATATCAAACTATAAATTTCCTCACTTAATATATCAGCTTCTTTTTATGTAATCTTTAAAAATTCTTAAATAAAGCTTCTCCGTCTTCTTGATTCCATCTTTTGTTGGTTTTAAATCTATCATATCTTCATTCAACATGTTATACATAGCTTTTTTTGTATTTCTACGAGTCTTGGTGCTGAGCGATGATTCATAATTAACGTTTTTTTCTTTGACATGAAAAATCACTTTGAAAATCCTCAAATATTGACTTTCTAGCACCAGCCCATAACATAATTCGTTGCTTGCTATCCCCTACAGCAGTGATTATTGTACTTGTTTGAAAAAACAAGCTTTTAACAAGATCATATTGAATTGATGTAGTATCTTGAATTCATCTAAAAATACATGACTATAAGTCATTTCAATTGCTTTCTTAATATACCTATTCGTTCTGATTAAATACTCTGCCAAACGTGATATCATGCCAAAAGTAAGCGAACTTACAAAATTATCATTTCTACTACCTTTAAGTAATACATTCCAAGAACGGATAAAAAAATTTCATCTATATATTTTGGATCTAAAGGTAATTTATTTATTGAAAGTCTATTACCATACTCTCTATTAAATTCAGTTTGACTTCCTCTGAAGTTCAATCCAGCTATTTCAAATGCTCTTTTAACATCTTTAGGTTCAGCTATTTTGTAGTTGTTTATGGGTCTATAGGATTCATTTAAACTGTTTTTAAATCTATCTACAATTTCTTTAGCAAAAAGCATCATAGGTCTTTGATTCAAATCTTAAAGCTAATTCTTTCCCGCATCTTAATTCAACACGCTCTCTTAAATTATCAGCTGCGTCCTTTTTAAAAACTAATAGCAAGAATTTTTTTAGGATATCTACATGTATTACTCTCTAGTAAAAAGCATGCTCTCTGAGCTAATAATTCTGTTTTTCCAGCTCCAGGACCAGCTACAACAAGTGTATTCTTATCACTAACCACCGTATCCATAGCCTCAGCTTCTAATCTAAGTCCATCAGCTGGACACCATTCTTCCTTATTCACCCAATTTGTATTCATAATCTTAATCCCTGAATTATCTTTTACCCTTTACTCATTCCAATAACATGACTCACAAAAATCTTTTTAAACAATCTGGAAAGCTTTCAAAAATCTATATTAGTATTATTAGAAAATAAAGATAAATGAGTAGTGGGTTTACCCTTCCTAAAAAAGAAATATGAATACCATATTGCAAGTTCTTTCTCTTCATCGGTATAAGTGGATCCATCACCACCTTCTTGTTTCAACATAGATTTAATATCACTACCTATTCTGGCTTTATAAGCAGTTTTCAGTTCACCTTTAGTATCTTTGTTAATAACAATATCTTGTATCCTTCCATAATCTTTTTATCCTAGGGGCCCTTCACTACTTGTCAATTGTGAAATATATTTATCTTTAAAAACTCTGTAACATTGCAAAATCTATATCTAACGGAGTTGAAAAATAAACACCATATCTTTTTAGATGTTCAATCCATCCCGACATAATTTCAGTATTTGCTGCATCCCAAGTATGCATGTTTTCTAATTGTTCATCTGATAAAAATTCCATTCTTTATTTTTAACAATGTATTTTTATCACAACCTATCTCGATTAGTTGTTGTATCGCATACTTTATACGTCCCCAACCACCTCCATATCGTTCTCTGTCTAAATCCAACAAAGTAATAAATGGAATTTCTAAGTTATTTAATAAACGCCAGAAATGATTGACATGTCTACCGCCTAATGGTACTATCGAAATTTCTGATGAATCTACAGATTCATCTTTTAATTCAATCATTTTCCTAATAATAATCTCTTCACTGTCACCTTCACCCAATACAACAAGTTTTGCAAAAATAAAGTTCTGGATATGCTAATACTGCTTCTTTTACAAATTTAAATTTTTTTCTGCTTCCTTTTCTTCGTCTGGTAATATAATTGGATTCACTTTTTGTATATTTATGCTCATTACAAATTCTAAAAATATCTTATATTTTTCTGGTTCAACTCTCTTAACTATTGCTGGTGAATGTGATGTCAATATTGTTTGCGAATTTTCTTTTGTAGAAATAAGTTTTTAACTTTTCAACCACTCTTCCTAAAAGATGAGGTGAAATGTGATTTTCTGGTTCTTCAACTGCAACAATTGTTAATACAGGTGGTATTAATGTAAATATGTCTTCTTCTTTCCCTTTTATTAATAGATTCTAGAATTTCTTCCTCTATTTCTAAAAATGTATTTACAAGTGAAAGATAAAACAAAGAACGTAAACCATCCCCAAGTTCTTCAACCCGATAATCTCGATATGTATCTGTAGGCGAAAAATGTTACTTCAACTTTCTTTAAAATCGTCTCTAAATTAGTACTATTGAAATTAATCTTTGGATTAGAATACCTAACATCTCTATGATAACTATTCCATTGATTTTTCTAGTGATTTCTTTTACTGATTCAACTCCTTTTTCTTCAAAGAAAATTTTCTCCGTTTCACTTACTTTCGTTTTTATTTTTTTCCTTTGTATGTTCTGACCAGCTTATACCATTTAGCAATCTTGAAATTATTGTTCCTGAAACATTTTTTTAATTGTTCGTCCGGTTTCCTAATAGCAGGTACATAAATCATCTTTATTTGATCCAGATCATGTCTTCTGACATTATGCTTATCTTCAATACTTATTTCTTCTGTTGATGATGTTATATAATATATACTTGTATCAATGCTTCCTTCAGGATTTGAGCTTTTTCTCCCAACTTGCTTCAAGTCTAATTCTTAAATAAGGCTTTCCGCTCGGTTCACTAACCAACATATTTTTTTAAAAAGATTGGTACAGATGAGTTGTATTCCTCTCTTTCCAATTCAGGAAACATAAATTGTGCTTCAATATATAATTCATTATTTGCGATACTATCCGGATCAATACCTTCAGGTATATGAAAATCTGATCTTTCAATAATTCTGTCACTAGGGTTTTTCTCCAAAAAGTTTCATAAGTGCACTTAATAAAGCAGTTTTTACCACTGCTATTACGACCTATAAAAAGCTGTTAAATTATTAATTTCAATATTTGTAGGTTCTTTTCCCGAAGCATCTATAGTTACTAAGAATTATTTTTGTTAGTTGCATAATATTCCCCCACAATCACAACGCTTCCTCATTAATAATATATTTTTCTGTTGTGTATATACTATTTATAACATTTATTTGTATAAATATTACTCTAGACAATACACCAGCTATTCATTTTTGGTTTTATACTTTGGCAGAAGTTCTGAAAAAGCTTATATTTAGTTGACCACTTACCTATATCATTATTTTTGATACGGAGCCTAGAGTAAAGACCCGGACTTAGGATATTCAAATACATCATCCTTAAAAAGGGGTATCTAGATTCTTTTTGTCAATATTTCAAAAATAAAATTATCAAGAACATTTTTCAAAGCACTTGATTATATATTATTTTTGGCAAAGTGATGTAGTTTAATCACTATAACAAAGCCACCCTTTCTTACAATTCTATAGGTTCCTCATATCTTTTACCTATCCTCTATTTAGAATAGGACAATTGGAACCCGTATTTAAAGTAATTGATTCTATCTTCATTTCTTTTTATCTGTATCTCTTCAAATAACTTTCAGTCTCGTATCTGGTGCCATTAATTTAAATATTTCTCCGACATTAATCTTTGAAGGACTATTTACAAAAACTGCTATCTCTGAAAAACTGCACGAAGTGGCTGTTTTTAGCAATTTCTTTAATTACACTTTCAGGAACATTCTCATCAAAGCATGCAATCAAATCACCATCATTGTAGTTATGTACAGTACATCCATCAATCTGTTCGGATTTATACGGTAGAGATAGTGGTAATCCCCACTCCAACAGACAACCAAACAATAAATCTAAATCTGTACGATCCGGTTTAACATTAGACTCCAACGAAGAAAGTAAGTCTTGACTATATTCTGACGGATTATAGTAAACATCGGTCATATTAGAATCGTCTAGTTTTAATAGACGAAAACCAACATCTAAATCTTGTGCGTTTTGTGGATTTTCTTTCTTTATCTTTATACCAGCCCTGCGTATTCTTTCTTTTTCCAATTTCACAAATATTATGATACCCTGCTTTATATTCCTCTGTATTTTTATTACACATTTCTGGTAGCTGAACCATTATGAATTTTCTATTTCCATTATCATCAGCATTTAGTTCCATAACTGCATGGGCAGTTGTTGCTGAACCGAAAAAAATCTAATACAATATCCCCATCTTCTTTACACAATGAAGATATTAGCTTTTTAGCAACATAAACCGGTTTGGGATTATCAAAAGGTAATCCCATAGCATCGTCACTACCACCGAAATATAACAATGATGAAACAGTTTCTTCCATATTATCTTTTTAAGAAATATTTTTTTGCCTTGGCTGAATTCTTTCATCTATACCAAATTCGATTTTTATTATTACGTAATAATGCATCCATCGTTATATCAGTAAATCTCCATCCCTTGGCAGGCACAGGACAAAGTTTACCGGTTTTCGGATGAATAAGAGGTCTGTGTGATCTATTTTCAGGTTTATCTGGTGCAGCCATAGATATAGGTTGGTATATATTTCCCTCATCATCAATAAGTGAATAGGCTGTTTCTCCTCCAGTCAATTCACCCTTATTTTGTTTAAGATAATTCTTATACTCAAGTCTAACTTCATTTGTAACTCCACCATATTTCTTTATTAGAGTTTCTACTTTTTGAAATCATGGAATCTGCATGTTCCTCAAAAAGATACTGTTGCAAATTTAGTGATATTTTTACAATCACAATAATAGATTCATGTTGGTAAGCAACACCTGCCACAACACCTTTTTGGATTTCGTTTATCCCCAAATAATAGTACCTAAAGCTCATTCTGAGCCCCAAAAACTTCATTACAAATCATCGATAATGTATATACTTCATGCTCATCGATATGGATAAAAACTGCGCCTTCGTTACTCAACAAATTTCTCGCTAGAAGTAAACGCTCATATATCATTGAGCACCATTTAGAATGGAACCTTGGATTTGTACGAGAATTTTCTTTTAAATAGCATGTTTCCCTCAGCATCAATAATCCTTGCTTCTTCCTCATATTCATCGGAACTCATATTAAAATCATCTGTATAAACAAAGCTATCACTACCTGTATTATACGGCGGGTCGATGTAAATCATCTTCACTTTTCCAAGATAACTTTCTTGGAGTAGTTTTAAAACTTCTAGGTTATCACCTTCTATGTATAGATTTTCAGTTTTATCCCAGTCAACGCTTTCTCCCTTACAAGGGCGGAGCGTTTTACGAATCGGTCTATTTGCTTCAACGATAGACGCCTTCTTTCCTACCCAAGTAAATTCATATGCCTCATTACCTTCGATTACATCACTTGAAAGCATCTGTTTCAGTACCTCAAAATTGATAGCTTTCTTTTAGCTTTCCATTTTCATCAGTAGACTCTGTAATACAATTTGGAAAAAGTTTCTCTATCTTTTCAATATTATTTGTAGTTAAGTCTACTGATTCCATTCTCATCTTTTCCATTTTAAAGATCCTCCAATTTTTTTATTTATCTTCTTAACGATATCATTCATACTTATTTGCTTGTTAAGCTGTTTTTCTTTTTACGAATCTTTACTTTTAATGTTTTTAGTTGTTTTTGTAATGCATGTTTTTGTTCTTGACGTTCGATAGATTGTTTTTAATGTTTCTTCTTTTGTTTTTTTGTATCTAATTTATCTCCACCTATCTGGCGCACAAAAATTCTCATATACTTCATCCATATCAAAGCCATCTACTTTGAGTGGTAATTCATCTTCATTAACCCAATCTGTATGGTAATAACTATTTACTGTTAGGACTTTGTTGCTAGATGAATCTATTTCTTTAAACCCTATCCATGCTTGATATTTTTTTCTTTGTATTCCATGATAAATAGGGATGTGGTATGGTATCCCTTTTATCTATTTGTCTTAATAGAATACTATCAAATTCAAAACAATTTAATCGAATTTTCAAATATTTCTATTTCTGTAACATCTCTACCAGAAGCTAAATTAATAGTAGATACTGCTATCTTATTTTTCCAATAAATCGTTTTTGATTTGTTCAATAAACGACTTTTTGGTTGATGGTGAAAATATCAAGCTTTTCGTAAAATTTTTGCTTAGGAATTCTTCTATTATACTCAGTTGATTTTTGGTAGACCCTAACATATATCTTCCTCGCTCTTAACGACAAAGAAGCAGATGAGTTCAAAATCATTTTAACCCTGATATTTCTGACATCAGTGCTGATGTTCCACCAGTTGTAAAATAAACTATCAATATCACTCTCTTCTTTGGTATATATAATTGAATTAATCGCTTCCCCTAAAAGTTCTGATAAATCTGTCATATTACGGCCATCATCCGTCTCTTCATTAAATTGTTGATATAGATTATGAATAGGTTCTTTTCTTTCCTCGACTTAGCAGTCTTATATCATCTAGCATTTTCTTTGGATTCAGGTAATCACAAATCACATTTCCATCCTTACCCACATACACCATGTAGAATGGATGAATTCTATTTTGATTATCTATATTAATACTGTTATTAATATTCTTTAAAATGAATATAACACCCTCCCGAAGTTCCCCAGTAGCAGGCACAACAGTATGCATGCCTTTTTGGCATCTTATCCAAATCATTATGATTTTTAACATATTCCAAAAAGATCTAATCTAAATTCATTTAAGCCTAGATCCATAATAGATATACCTGTGGACATATCTTCAATATCTACAACTTCTTCTTGTAGTTTCTTTTAACTGTTGTTTACGATACTCAAGATCACCTTTCTCCTCTGGATTAATCAAATCATCATCACCAGTGGAAGTCATAATTGAAATCTTCATTCTAGTCTCAACTCTATTCTTTAGGTTGATATATTCATCTAAATCCATATCTGGCCAAAAGTTTACAAGTTGAATTTGTGCATTCTTACTTCCAATACGATCCACTCTACCAAAACGCTGAATTATCCTCACTGGGTTCCAATGGATATCATAGTTTACTAAATAATCACAATCTTGAAGATTCTGTCCTTCAGATATACAGTCTGTTGCAATTAATATATCAATATCCGTATTACTTCCAGGCATTAATACATCTCTTCCCTTTGAAAGTGGAGAGAAGCAGGTTAATACATTATTTAATGTTGCTCTAAAACCTTTGATAGTGGTCTTTCCATCAATACTACCTGTAATAACTGCACTATCTAAATCATATTTATTTTTTTAATATATGTACTTACATGTTCATACAAATACTCCGCTGTATCAGAGAAAGCCGAAAAGATCAGTACTTTTTATTTCCTGGGTTGATTGGATTCTCAATTTTTATTCGATATTAGTCTAAGCAATTCTTGTAGCTTACTATCATGTTCTGGCGTAATATCTGTAACCATCGAAATTAATGCATCAAGCGTTTCAGCATCATGCTTTAAATCGGATCGCCACGATTGATAATCCATATCCGCAAGATTAATCTTCACTTTCTTACCAACTGTGAAGTAGTCTGTATTATCGTCATCTATATCAAATTCCACATTAGAGGATTCATCTAAATCAATATTGGAATTACCATTTTGTTCATAATTATCGATTGATTTTATTGTCTTCTCAATATAATCCTTGATTCTATTCAGGGTGAGTCTAAAAAGATTGAACTGAGCTTTCTAAACGTTTTTAAAAGATTAATACTCATCAATTTTCTTATACCTTCTTCACGTCCGAACTGTGTTAGTTGAACAAGATTTCTATCATATTCATCATTAATAATATAGTTTCCCAATCTACTAGAGAAAAATATACTTTGAAGGTATGTAAATACATAGTGAAAGTTGAGATAACTTTTCATATATGTCATTGTAATTTATAGCCAAATTCAAATCAGTTAGCTTAGGGCACAATGAAATAGGTTTCCGTCTTTCAGGGAACTTTCCAATTTCTGCAGTATTATAATATTTTTTTCAATGTGTTTTCTAGAGCGAGCAATTGTGACACTATCTAACAGTTCAAAGAAGTCAAAATCAAGTGTTTTAAGCAGTGCATCTGTTGTTCTTGATTCTGGCTCTAACTTATTCCATGCATTAAAAGCTCCTTGAGCTTGTCTAAATATTTCTTCAATAGACTTGGAAGTATTTAATTGTTTACTCATGTTTTCAGAATCATCTTCATATGCAAGTGAGAGCTGATTCTTTAAATCAAGAAATCTATTATTGACTGGCGTTGCAGATAACATTAAAAACCTTAGTCTTTACACCAGCCTTAATAACTTTATCCATTAACTTCGTATAACGATTCTCATGTGTATTAGAATGTGTGCCTACTCCATTACGAAAGTTATGTGATTCGTCAATTACTACTAAGTCATAATTTCCCCAGTTTAAACGATCTAAATTTAAACCATTAGAAACACCTTGTGTACGAGATAAATCCGTATGGAAAAAGAACATCATAATTTAATCTATCTTCAGCTATTGGGTTATTAACATAGTTATCTTTATAAGTATTCCAGTTTTCAGCAAGCTTTTTTTAGGACATAATACTAGAACACTCTTATTTCGATTCTCATAATATTTTTACTACCGCAAGGGCTGTAAAAGTTTTACCTAGACCTACACTATCGGCTAGTATGCATCCATTATATCGTTCTAATTTGTTAATAATCGCTAATACTGCATCTTTCTGAAAGTCGTATAAAAGATTCCAAATTTTACTCTGCTTAAAACCAGTTGCTTCATTCGGTAGGTCATCTTCTGAGATATCATCCAAAAATTCACTAAACACATGATAAAGTGTTAGGAAATAGATTAATTCTGGTGAATTTTTCAGTGTAAGCTGTCGTAATATTTTCAATCACTGTATCAGTTACATCTTGAAGTTTATCTGTATCACTCCACATTCTGTCAAATAGTTGCAAATAGCGCATTGAATTTGTAACATCCAATCGATTCACAAAGTTAGAGTAATTATTCCCGCGTTCACAACCAATATCCACAGTTGTAAATCCTTTAATAGGATTGTACGCAACTAAATTCTGTTCGTTTTCAACGGTAATAAAAACCATCAATATTTTTCACCTGTAATATTTGATTTAAATTTAGCTTTCGATTTAACCCTAATCAGCAAATTCTTTTTGCAATTGCTTTTTGGGTCATTTCATTCTTAAGCTTTATTTCAAATTCTGTACCATAAAGGCTATTCTCACGATTCAATCTTGGAATATAAAAATTCACGTTTTTGCTTTTCGGTTTTTCTTTAATAAAAGTCGGAGAAGTAAATATGAAACGACACTCTTCTATTTGCTCTAACTGTGTTTTTAGTTCTTTGTATGCATACATAGAAAAACAAGCAGCTGCAATCGATATTTTACTGCCTTTTTGCTATAGTAGTCGCCATATCGTCACGAATTGTTTCCGTAACATTGTCAAATACTTTTTGTATCCATTAATTATTTCTCCTTGGTCCAGTATTAAAATCAATACACTATGATATTATACAATACACATATTAACTTTAATAATCATTACAGACTATTTTATTAATTTTTCTTAAAAAAATATAAACTATATTATTTCGGGTCTCAAAAAACTTTGGGGACAGGTAATTTTAAAAATTAAGGGATGGTTTCCTAGTGGATTTTATCACTTTTTCATTCTTCTTTTTCACAAAAAGATATTCGGAGTTTTTTTATATGGCACTTATATGAATAAACATATTATGTAACTTTCTAGTATCTTCTGATTCTAATATTATTGATAGAGGTTGTTATGAACATGAGTTATGTAAACATATTGTTACTAAGATGAATCATCCTTATTCATGACCTGAGTATGTTTTGAAATATGTAGGCAAAGAGTACGTATAAACGTAAGATAGTACGCTTAAATTTCCATAATAACCTTAAATATTTAAAATGAAATTCAAATAGATTTGTAATTTATAATACACAGGTAATAGATTATGTTCATCACGAGATATACTATCTACATTAGCTATTTATAGTGAATAAAAAGCTATTCATAAAAATGAAAAACCATGTTCCATTATAGAAATGATAAAAAAGGATTCTAGTTTTTGTAACTAGTATCCTATTGAGTTTATGGGCGATTCCCCAAAGTTTTTGGAGACTCCTAAGTTGTTGTCCAACTTTTGGTGTTCACTTCAAAAGGCTCATGCATAAGATGGGTCTATTTGGAAATACACCTAAAGCTAAATACAAATCATACAAAGGCAATATGAATGGTACAGTAAAGAACCACTTACTAGATGTCGTTATTGATGAAGAGAATCATAATACATATTACAAACGTAACTTCCAACAAATACAGTGAATGAGAAATGGACAACAGATGTATCAGAGTTCCATATAGCTGCAGGCAAGTTGTATCTATCACCAATCCTAGACATGCATAATAGAGAGATTGTATCTTGGGACATATCCAAACACCCAAACTACGAACAGATTTCGAATATGCTTACTATCGCATTTTAGAAACATCCACATATAGAAGGACTGATATTCCATTCTGATCAAGGATGGTAATATCAAATGAATCAATACCATAAGACTCTACATGAACACGGGGTCATCCAATCGATGTCACGCAAAGGAAACTGCTTAGATAACTGTGTCATGGAGAACTTCTTTGGAAAGATGAAGAATGAGATGTTCTATGGGCATGAATACGAATTCAAAACCTTAGATGAACTAGAAAGTGCCATGAATGAATACATACACTATTACAACGAAGAAAGAATACAAACAAAATAACAAACCGCACGTATAACGTGCGGTTTTTAGACTACCCTATAAGGGCCTTTTTACCACACTTCGACCCTTAAGGGTCTTGTGTAAAAGACTGAAAACCGTGTTTGTACACTATGGCTTACCCTTTAAAAGGGTCTACATATTCTTTTTTACTTAGATTATCCTGTATCATATCTTCTTTTTCTTGATTTCGGATATATTCTTCTACTACCTTTGTATTCAGTCCTACAGTACTTACATAGTAGCCCTTCGCCCAAAAGTTTCGATTGCCATATTTATATTTTAAATTTGCATGTTTTTCGAATATCATCAATGATGATTTGCCCTTCAAGTATCCCATGAAACTTGATACTGCAATCTTTGGCGGTATCTTTACCAACATATGTATATGATCTCTCATTGCATGTGCTTCTATAATTTCTACATCTTTATATGCACATAACTGTCTCAATATCCTCCTATATCTGCTCTTAATTTTCCGTAAATTGCCTTTCTTCTATACTTTGGTATAAACACAATATGATACTTACAGTTCCATCTCGTATGTGATAAACTTGAATCGTCATTTGGCTTTGTTGCCATTGATATCTCCTCCTTATATTTTGAATTTCGGTTGTCAGCCTTATTCAATTATATACGGAGGCTTTTTTTCATCGCTTAAGCTTTTTCCCTTCTCATACGCATAGCGTATGGTTTTTTTATAGAAACTTCGTTTTCCTATAATTAAAAAGCCTAACTCCTTGCCAGGCAAGGAATCAAGCCTTTATCATGTCTGTAAATTACAGTGTCCAAGAAATTGGGTTCACTCCAAAATCAACCTTTTTGAATTAAATCATATGTTTAAATTAATATCAGACAAACTCACAATTTAAAAACAATCTTAATTTCTTAATTCAATTCTATAATAGTTTTCATCACTCAATTTGTTCTGAATCCCTTTTTAGATTACTAAATGGCGGATATCCAAAGTTCTCGTCAAGTTTTTTTCTAGTAACTGTTCTCTAAAAATCATCAGTTAAGTACGCATCAGTATTTAGTTCTGTACCACAAAATTCAAAAGTAAACAACTTATTGATATCGTGCTGTGGAATAAATCCTTTAAATACTAGCCAGTTTTTGGTTTTTCCATAATCTACTGAACTCAGTTTAATTACTAAACTACTCACAAGTATAACTCCTTTTTATGAATTTCTTAAAAATATTATAACATATTTTAAACTGATATAATAGGTGTTCAAGCCTCCTCTAAGAAATAAAAACAACTGAAAATCAAACAGCATGTTACAAAATAGACTAAAAAGTCTCACGGAAAGCAACAGTTAATAAAGAACATTTCCATTGAAAAATATTCATAGTTGTCATAAAAGGACCACTCTTCACGTTTAAGATTATTATGTCAAACCTCCTTTGAAGGCTTAAGTTTTGTATCAATTTCAGAACTCACACTTCCATCGACCATCTTGGTGATATCAGAAAATTAAAAAAGGGGTGCAAAAATAATTCCCACAGACACCCTACCTGCCGGAACATTTTGCACCCCTCTGCGTATGTGGGAATAAATATCATACTTTCCCACTATCAATCCTACTACATCACTTCAGACTGTTAGATTTATACTTCACTCAAAAATTCAAAAAAACGGCTGAATATCAAAGCCTTTTGTAAACCCTGAAACGGTGGGCTTTTATCCCTTTCTCTCCAGCAGTCCAACAACCTCCACATGTACTGTCTGTGGAAATAGATCTACTGGTTGTACGAGTTCTAGTTTGTATCCATTGTCACTGAGTATCTTTACATCACGTGCAAGTGTTGCTGGATCACAGGATACATAGACTAATCGCTTTGGTGCGATGGTTACGATAGCATCTATTGTATCTTTTGAACATCCTTTACGTGGTGGGTCGATAATCATTGCGTCTGCTTGTATCTTTGCGTCAATGATTTGTTTTTGCGCCTTCGGAGGCATCTGCGTTAATAAACTTAATGTTAGTAATATTGTTATTTTCCGCGTTGGTATTCGCATCGCGGATTGCGTCTGCGACAATCTCAATGCCATATACTTGCTTGGCTTGTTTTGCGGCGATGATACCCATCGTACCGGTACCACAATACAGGTCAATGAGCGTTTCATTACCTGTCAATCCTGCAAGTTTAATTGCTTTAGAATAGAGTTCTCTTGTTGCGTATGGGTTAATCTGATAGAACGATCTTGCACTGATTCTAAACGTACAACCAAGTAGTTCTTCTTCGATGTAATGTCTTCCAGCTAGCAGGATTTCTTTGCCATCGAGGATGACATTATCCTCTCGTTTATTCACGATAGCGACAAGGCTCTTAATTTGTGGGTAGTTTGCTAGGACGTCTTTGATTAAGATATCACTGTTGTGGAAAGGATAGTTTCTTACCACAAGTGCAACCATCACTTCCCCTGTGTTATGTGCATGCTTGATTAATACATGTCGCATATCTTTCCCGCATGCAAGCATGTCAAAATTGTTTACGGAAGTAATTTGTAAGTTCATTTGATAGGTCTGTTTGTACATGACACACATCATATTGCACAATACGATTGAGTGTGGTGCATAGAACCCCATTTCAACCTTATTGTCATTGCATTGTACTGGTATCTGTACTTTATTACGATAATTCCAATGTGGTTCTACTTTGATAATTGGTTGTACTTCTATATCCATACCTGCAATCTTGTGGAAACAGTCTTTGACTTTTGTTTTCTTTGAACGTATTTTTGTTCGATACTATCCATGTGTTGTAGTTGGCAACCACCACACTGTTTATACACAGAACAGATTGGATCGATGCGATGAATTGATTGTTTTAGGATTTTGATAATACGACCGTAACCATAGTTCTTCTTCATTTTTGTGATACCAATCTCTGCTTCTTCTCCATTTAGAAGACCCGGCACGAAAATGACGATACCGTTAATACGGGTAACGCCTGCACCATCTTCTGAATAACCTGTCGCTGTTGCGATATATCTCTCGTTCTTTTTCCATCATCGTTTACATTCTAAAAAAAGGGATATGTTGTATCCCTTTATTGTTGAGTCTGTTGTGTTTCTTGTGTTTGTTGTGTTTCTTGCGTCTGCGTTGATTCTGTGTTTTCCTTATTTTCAGCATTCTCAGTGTTTTGTTGGTTCTTTTGAGCTTCTGCTTCAGCAGCTGCTGCAGCTTCCGCTGCTTTTCTAGCTTCTACTGCATCTCTTAACGCCTGAGCAATTTCTGGATTCTTTGGATAACTTACCAACTGATAGAGTGGAGCACTCATAGCGGATGTCTTTGTATATATACCATAGACGAAGTACTCTGCTTCACGGCCATCTGGGATATTAGAAGTATGAATCTCTAAGTCATACATCTTCATATCATTAGCCTGTGAAAAGTATACGTTTGGATCTAATACAGATGTAACTGCCGCATAAGCACTCTCTGAAACTGCTTGTACCACATCATATGTTGTGTCATCTGGTAAATCGATATACACACGTAATGTACCAGTTGCTAGATGTACACTGTGACCTGTTACACCATCAAGTTTACCAACTGCTTCATCAACTTGTTTAAGTTGATCTTTGGTGATTGCTGGGTTTAAATCATTTTCATAACGGTTACCCAACACTGGTGAATGGGAATCCATATATGTCGATGCTAGCATCCAACCAAAAGTAAATCGCTGGCGCAAGAATCAATATCAAGCATACTGTAAATACAATATGCACAAGTTTTAATCCGTGTTTTCTGTTTTTCTGTGTCATATTACTCTCCGTACTTATTGTAGTCTTTTTCTGAGAAATACGCCAGTCTTAATCATGAACGCGTTTTTTGAGCTCTTCCTCTAAGATTTGAGATACCATTCCTGGGTTTGCCTGTCCCTTTAGATTTCTTCATGACTTGTCCAACTAAGAAACCTACTGCACGGCCCTTACCATTCTTGTAATCTTCGATTGCTTGTGCATTTGCGTCGAGCACTTCATTAACCATTGCAGTTAACGCCGAACTATCGGAAACTTGTTTCAAGCCCTTTTCTTCAGCTGCTACTTCTGGATCTTTACCTAGCATCAAGTCATCACATAATTGTTTTGCTTTGTGCAGAGGAGACTTTCCTTCATCCACTAACGCAATCATCTTGGCAAGCATTTCTGGTTTTAATTCAGATTTCTCAATGCTTGTTTCATGTTTGTTAAGCCATGCGCTTACTTCGCCTAGTAGCCAGTTGCAAGCAGCTTTTGCGTTTGTTGTATACTTCATGACTTCTTCAAAGAACTTAGACATTTCCATATCAGCGATTAAAAATACGAATGTCATGTTCACTTAATGCGTATTGTTTTGCATAACGTTCTTTTCTTGCTTCAGGAAGTTCTGGCATATGTTCTTGAATATCTTGAATCCAAGAAGGATCTAGTTGTATTGGGAAAATATTTGGTTCAGGGAAGAATTTATAATCCACAGAACCTTCCTTACGACGCATCATGACTGTTGTATTTGTCTTTTCATCGTAACGACGTGTCTCCTGATGAATCACTTCACCTGCTTCTAATAGTTTCTTCTGACGTTGAATTTCATACTCTACAGCTTTACCGACATGGGAGATAGAGTTTAAGTTCTTAATTTCATTTTTAACACCTAACTTATCAGAACCCTTTGGTGCGATAGAGACGTTAACGTCACAACGCATGGAGCCTTCTTCCATCTTACAATCAGATACTCCGATATAGAATAGTGTCTGACGAAGTGCTTCAACGTAAGCTTCTGCTTCTTCTCCAGTCTTCATATCTGGGCAGGATACGATTTCGATAAGTGGAGTTCCAGCACGGTTAAAGTCTAATAAGGAAAACTTTGTTAAGTGGAACTGCTTTGCTGTATCTTCTTCCATGTGAATACGTTCGATACGTATCTTTTTCTTCCCAGTGCTTGTATTAATTTCAATATATCCATTTCTTCCGATTGGATGGAATTGTTGGGTAATCTGGAATCCCTTTGGTAAGTCTGAATAGTAATAATTTTTACGATCAAACTTTACAAGTGGATCAATTTCTAAGTGTAGTGCAGTACATGCTTGAATGGCTTTCTTTAACTGCTTCTTCATTCACTGATGGAAGTGTGCCTGGATGACCTAAGTCGATCTCATTAACACAAGTATTTGCTTTGCGGCCAAAGGAAGTTGGCGCACCAGAGAACATCTTTGTGTTTGTCTTTAACTGACAGTGAATTTCAATACCTATGGTTGCTTCGTATTCCATTATTTCACCTCCGTCTGCAAATCCCTTAAACCTGTGATGTCTTCAATTGCCTTTGCAATTGTAAACATTGTGCTCTCATGCCATGCTGGGCATGTTAGGTTTACACCAATTGGACAACCCTCTTCAAATCCCATTGGGACTGTCATCGATGGGTCACCCGAGAAGTTTGCCATTGCCATATAGTTTTCTGCTACTAAGTAGTCAGTTGATAACTTATCATCGTTATTGATTTCATCGATGAATGGTGCGATTGTGCCACTGGCCGGAGCGATAATACAATCATATTCCTTAAAACATTCCTTCATCGCATTAACAATTAAACGTCTAACCTTCTGTGCCTTACGGAAGATACGCTCTTGGTTCGCTTCAAATAAGCCATAGGATCCAATGACAAATCTTCTACGAATCAAAGGTCCAAAGCCCTTTGTACGTGAGTTTGTCATGATTTCTTGCATATCTGCGCCATCTTCACGCACACCGAAACGAATACCGTCTAGGTTAGAGTGATTGGAAGCCGCTTCACAGTTAGCGATTGTATAGTACGTAGGCAAGATTGCACGCATGAGCTTATCATCAAAGTGATACATATCTACCACAGCACCTGCTGCCTTGAGCTTATCTACAAGTTCGTTAAACATCTTCACTGTTTCTAGATTAGATACACTGTCGATGACATTACCAAGTATCGCAATCTTCTTACCTTGGATACTATCATTGAGTGCATCTGTGTAATGTTCAACTGGACGATTTGATGAAGTAACATCTAAATCATCACGTCCTGCTAATACTTCTAATGTAATGCATGCGTCTTCGACGGATCTTGTAAAGTAACCTACATGGTCTAATGAAGATGCGTAAGGAATAATACCGTAGCGGCTGATTCTTCCATATGTTGGTTTTACACCAACAACACCACAATAAGATGCAGGTTTTTCTAACGGAGTCGCCTGTATCTGAACCGATTGCCATTGGTACAACACCTGCTGCAACAAGTGCTGCTGAACCACCAGAGGATCCTCCTGTCATACGACGTGTATCCCATGGGTTATGTGCTGCACCTGTAAAGCATGTTAAGTTTGTGCCACCCATTGCGAGTTCATCCATAGATGCCTTCGCAATACATACTGCACCAGCTTCACGTAATTTCTTTGTGATTGTCGCATCATAGATTGGGAAGTAGTTAGAGAGAATACGTGAACCAGAAGTTGTACGAATTCCCTTTGTATTTACGTTATCCTTGATTGCGATTGGAACACCATGCAGTAAACCACCTTCTGGTAGTTGTGCTAATTGATCCTTTGGATCAACAAATGTGATGACTGCGTTTAGTTTATCTTGTAATTCCTGTGCTTTTGCGTAAGCTTCTTCACAGCGAGCTGTAATATCTGCTGGATGATTTACCATATCTTTAATCATTACTTCACCACCTTTGGTAGAACGAAATGTCCTTCCAATTTCTTCGTTACATTTCTCATCGCATCATCTTGAGAGATTACATGATCTGGCTCATCGTGACGGATGTATGTTGTTGGTTCTTCAAACGGATAAATCATTTCCTCACACCGTCTGTATTAATTTCTTCCATAATCGCAAACTGCTTTTCTAACGTACCAAACTCCTTAACTAGTTCGTCTGCTTCTTCGTCTGATATGTTAAACATCAGTTGATTTGCTAACTTTTGGAAGTATTCTCTATCTTTGTTTTCTACCATGATTTATACCTCGTTTCTCGCTGATATATTTTAGCGTTAAATAGCGATTTTATCAATGTTATCAATCCTTTACAAAACGGGCAATAAACTCTTCTTCTGAAAGAATTGGAATGTTAAGTTGTTTTGCTTTTGTATTTTTGGATGATGACGAAGTCACATCGTTATTAATTAGATAATTGGTTGATTTGGATACAGAACCTGTTACCTTACCACCCTGTGATTCAATATAGGCCTTTAGTTCATTACGATTTGCGTAATGATGTACATCCCTGTCACAACAAATGTTAGCCCTTCGCAAAGATTACCACTTGCGACTGTATTGGAACGTTGTACGGTAATTTCATCTAAGAGGTCTTCCAGTTGTGCAATGTTTTCTGGATCTTTGCACCAACTCACAAAGGCATTGGACTTTTCTGGTCCGATTCCATCGATGGAACTAAATACCTCTGTTGTCTCTGTATTTCTTGCGATATCGACTAGCTCTCTAAATGGATACACAGAGAGTAATCGTTTTGCGACATCCTTACCAATCAAAGGAATATTAAGAGCGTAAACGAGTTTTGTCTCATCAATTTCTCTTGCCTTATCAATGGAATTCATAATATTCGCTGCTGACTTTTCACCAAATCCTTCTAGCTCTGTTATTTCATCACGATGTTTAGATAAGCGGAAGATGTCTCCATTCTTTGTAATCCAGCCTTCGTTGATGAATCTTGCTAGTGTTTGTTCTGAGATACCATCGATATCCATACCTGCCTTTGACACAAAGCGATTGAATTTCTTTAGTTTCTTAGCAGGACAACTAGGATTTGTACACTTGAGTGTTTCTGTACCACGCTCGCTGATATCTACGACTGTTTCACTATGACAAACTGGGCAGCTTTCTGGAATATGAAACTCTCCTACTACCTGTTTAACACTGATAACCTTTGGAATAATCTTATTTGCCTTGATGACTTCTAGTTCACTACCTGCATCTCCAATTCCCAAACGTTTACATTCACTAATATTACACAGGGATGCACGTTTTACGGTTGTACCTTCAATTTCTACTGGTTCAAAAACCGCTACTGGTGTAATGGTAGATGCTGCACAAGACCACTCGATATATTCGAGTTTGGATAGTACTGATTCATCTTGCCACTTAAACGCAAAACCTGCTCTAGTCGCATGAGTGTCCTGTTATAGACCCACCTGACGCATATTCTGTATCATCATAAACAACAACCAAACCATCCACTGGATATGGATTGATTGCGCTAGTAACCTTCTTTGTAAACTTGTCAATTTCTGCGTTGATATTTGCAAGTGTTGGATGTTCAACACATTCACGTTCTACAACTTGGAAACCTAGCTTCTCCATATAGTCCATACGCTTGCTCCCAAGAAGTAATTTCTTCTTCCGTATAAACAAGTGTAAATGGAATCCAATGGATCTGACGTTTCTTCACTTCTTCGATATCTTTTAGGGTTAATGAACCTGACGCAAGATTTCTAGGATTTGCGTAATCTTCACCAGACTCCATTACAAACTGATTAAAGTCTTCGTACGAAATCACCGCCTCACCACGGATGACAAGATGTCCCTTTTCAGAGATTGTCTGTGGAATCCCTTGGATTGCCGTGGATAAATGGGTGATATTTGTGCCAACATGACCATCTCCACGGGTAACAACTTTACTTAACTTGCCATTATCGTATGTCACAACAAGTGTTAAACCATCTAGTTTCCAGGAAATCCAGATAGGCTTTCCTTCAGCCCACTTTTCAACTTCTTCTGGCTTCTTTGTTTTCGCAAGTGATAAAGCCAAGAATTCATGAGCCTCTTTTTGACCTGCGGTATGATCACTAGAGACTTTCATTGTTGGAGAGTCTTCTAATACAACACCTGTTTCTTCTTCTAATTTTTTTCAGACGATCAAATAAGGCATCCCATTCGTAGTCTGTCATTTGTTCTGCTTACCGTCATAGTATGCATCAGCTGCTTGATTTAACTGCGCGACCATATGTCGCATAAGTTCTAATTTATCTTCGCTCATGTTAACTCCTTAAATCTGTCTTCTTCTTGATACTTGGATGTCCTGCCGCAACCTTCTTAACTCCAAATGGATATGGGAATGCAATTTCCGCAATCTCATTTTTAATACTGATGACTAAGCCTTCACCAAACTTTGCATGAATGACTGTAGTCACCCTTCTTTAAACCTGAAGGTTTTGCTTTTTGCCATCTGTTGTGTAAAAGGATGAAGCACTATTATCAAATAATCTTTCTGATAAACGAACATCCTTTTGTGTATTACCTGCATGCATACTAGAGCCCCTAGATGCTCGATATACTCTGCATCGATTTCTTCGATAAATCGTGAAGTTGTTCGTACGCGCTGAAGAATCATGGAGAATCCACCTGCTTCAGTTAGATAGAGTTTATTTCTAGCTCTTGTAAAGGCAACGTACGCAAGACGCCTTTCTTCTTCCACACCACGATGACTTTCACTCACTGCTCTTTCATTTGGGAAAATACCTTCATTCATATCCGAAATAAATACAGTATCAAATTCCAAACCTTTAGCCGCATGAACTGTCATCAACTGCACAAAGTCACTTGCCAGTGTTTTCTTCACGGTCGCCATAGAGGGATACTAACTGCAAGTATTCATCCAATGTACTTTCTGGATACGTCTCAGAGAATTCTTTGACATCATCGATTAATTCTTTTAAGTTTTCAATACGATCTTGTTCCTTGGCTTCCGTTAACATCGCACGATAGCCACTTTCTTCAATGATTTGTTCAAATAGTTTAAAAGATTTCTACCTCACCACTATTTGCGCGTTTACGCCATGATTCAACCATGTTTACGAATTTCTCCATTGTTGTTAACATCTTGCCACTAAATAGAGAACTATCTTTTAATACTTCGTACATAGTAGTATTTCTTGCCCGTGCAGTTTCCACAATTAAATCCATCGTCTTATTTCCAACCCCACGCTTTGGACGATTGAGAATACGTTGTAATGCAAGATCATCTGCCGTTGTTACCATACGTAGATAACATAACGCATCCTTAACTTCCTGACGTTCATAGAAGCGTGTACCACCATAGATGATGTATGGAATTCTTTCATCGAGTAGTGCTTTTTCTAAGGAACGAGACAAGTAATTGGAACGATATAAAATTGCAATGTCATGATAACTTTTACCTTCTCGATGTAAACCAGAAATCTTACCTGCAATCCAAGCCGCTTGATATTCATCACTTGCTGCAGAATAATGGGTAATCTTTTTCATCGCTATGACGATTGGTAAAGAGTTCTTTATCCACACGATATTTATTATTTTTTTAATCACAGAGTTTGCACCATTGAGAATTGCCTCAACAGAACGATAGTTTTCATTTAGAATGATTGTCTTAGCTTGTGGATAATCTTTAGCGAAATTCATAATGATATTTACATCCGCTCCACGCCATGTATAGATTGTCTGGTCTGGATCACCTACAACTAATAAGTTGTTGATTGGACCTGTTAATTGGTTGATTAACTCATACTGTTTCTTATCAATATCTTGGAACTCATCAACAAGGATGTAACTGCAATGTCTTTTGCCACTTTTTCTAAGATTTCTGGAAATTTAGCAAACATGCGTACAGTCCATAAAATTAAATCATCAAAGTCTAATGCATATAAATCTCTTTGACGTTTATCATAGAAAGAATAAATCTCTGCCTTTTACTTTATCCGCATGATAATCACCAGCTAAAACAAGTGCTCTTTCTGGTGTAATATCTGCTGTTTTATTATTGGCAATATAGTCCAACATAGAACTATAAGAATATGTTGTCGCATCAATTCCTTGTAACTTATACGCTTCCTTAAGTACAGACTTTTGGTCTTCTGTATCCATGATAGTAAAGTTACGTGGATATCCCATCGCAATAATATCTTCACGTAGAATACGTACACATAAGGAGTGGATGGTACTTACCCATGGTGCACTTGTCTGACTAGCAAGCATATTACGAACACGCTCTTTCATTTCATTAGCTGCTTTATTGGTAAATGTGATTGCCAAAATCTTCGTTGGCCACACATTTTCATCTTCAATCAAATGCACAATGCGCATTGTTAAAACTCTAGTCTTACCAGAACCTGCACCCTGCAATAATTCTCAGGTACTTTTCTTTGGATAAAACTGCATCTTTTTGGTTTTCATTTAAACTATTTATATCAATCATCGCTACACACTCCACATTCTGCATTACTTCATTTTGATTCAAAATAATATTTTCGGTAAATCTATTTCCCGTAGGTTCTATTATACCATTGACTACCCTTGATGAGGGGCTGTAGCACAATGTAAATATATTATTTTCTTTTCTGAAACCCCTAAGGAATGCGCGCAGTTCATGGTATAATGAGCGAAGAGGTAACCCCCATGTCAAGAATAGCAAATCAATGGAAAGATTATACCTGCTTTGATGCAGGAAATGGCGAAAAATTAGAGCAGTGGAAAGGTATCGTTTTAAGACGTCCAGACCCACAAGCAATCTGGCCAGCAAAGCAGAATACAAACCTATGGCAAGATACAGATGCCATCTATCACCGCTCAGATAAAGGTGGCGGTCATTGGGAGTATCGCAAAAAACTTCCAGAATCATGGACAATCAATTATAAGGATCTAACATTCAAGGTATCTCCAACTGGTTTTAAACATACAGGCTTATTCCCTGAACAAGCAGTAAACTGGGATTGGATGTCTGATCTAATCAAGAAATATCCAAATGAAGAGATACGTGTTCTCAATCTTTTTGCCTACACTGGTGGTGCTACAATGGCATGCGCAAAAGCCGGTGCTGCTGAAGTTGTACACGTTGACGCATCAAAGGGTATGGTGCAATGGGCAAAAGAAAACCGTGACTTGTGTGGTCTTCAAAATAATAAGATTCGTTTTATCGTTGATGATTGCTTGAAATTCGTGGAACGCGAAAAACGCCGTGGACATACCTATCATGGAATCCTAATGGATCCACCTTCCTATGGAAGAGGTCCAAATGGTGAGATGTGGAAGTTTGAAAAAAAGAAGTCACAAAGCTAATCCAGGCTTGTGCAGAAATCCTTGATAAAGACGCATTGTTTTTCTTAATCAATAGCTATACAACTGGTTTTTCTTCTATCGTTTTAGATAACACACTTCGTACTATGATCTTGCCAGATCATCCAAATGGTATTGTGGAAACAGGCGAAATTGCCCTTCCAATCGCAAATCGCGACTTACTACTCCCCATGTGGAATCTATGGCAGTTGGCAGAGAAAATGATTAACATCCTCTACGAAGATAACCACGTCTTGTGCGTGGAAAAAGCCAATCAATATTCCTGTCATGGAAGATGATTCTCACGACATGGATTTATTAACCATGTGCAAAGAATATCTCAAAGAGAAATATCAAAAACCAGGTAACGTATATTGTGGTCTAGTACATCGTTTAGATCGACCGGTTGGTGGTGTCATGGTATTTGCGAAGACCTCCAAAGCAGCTTCTCGTTTATCTGAGTCTGTTCGAACACACCAACTCAAGAAAGAATACCTCGCCATTCTCGATGGTATTCCTGCAAAGAAGAGTGATACGTTAGAAGATTATCTATCCAAGGATACGCGTACCAATACCGTCAGTGTCACTGACGCAAAACATGGTAAGAAATGTCATCTATCCTATGAAATCATTAGCCAAAAAGAAAAACAGTCCCTTGTACATATCGTGCTTGGTACAGGTCGATCACATCAGATTCGCGTTCAATTCGCTAGTCGCAAATTACCACTCATTCACGATCAACGATACAATCCACATACAACAAAAGGTCCGATTGGATTGTACGCATTCCGCTTAACATTCCCACATCCAACCTTGAAAACACCTATCGTAGTACAAGCAACCCCTACTTCATCAATATGGAAAGAATTTGAGGTGAACTATGACAAACTATAATAAAAATCCCCAAAGAGTACAGCACAGTAGCGGTACAATCAATCCACCAAGAAAACGCAAAAAACCAAGACGTCGTATTCGTCCTGAAATTCTGATTGGACTTGTGATTGTTCTTTGTATTCTGGTAACAGCGCTCATACTACCAAATATGATTACCAATTCAAAGTTAAAGGGTCTTGGCTATACCAATACGCAAATCAAAGAAATCAAAAAAATGAAAAGACTCACAAAAAGAAATCTTGGATAATCGATACTACTCTGTGGCACTTGCGAATGCACTTGATAAAAAAGACACTGAATGTGGATTACTTAGAACTTTACACATCTGTAAAAGATAATCGTACATTAACCGCAGAAGACTTCTTACTTGCAAGTCGCCTTAAGGATAAGGGATATGAACAAGCACAGATTCTCAATCTCTTTAAGAATCTAGAATATTGGGAAATAACACCACTACTCGTATTCGATTATCAATGGGATGAAAAAGTATATATCGATGATTGTGTACTACATCGTGATACAAACTCAAAAGATTCTTTCACATTATCAAATAAGTTCATTGAATCGAATACAGAAAAATATCGTATCTGACCCTTCTTCCATCACAGTATATGTGAATCAGAAGAATAATCTACCTGCAGAATACGCACCAGAAGATCTTCAGACAATCGATCTTCAATACGCATCACAAGGTGTACAGTTACGTGCAGAAGCCGCCAAAAACTTTGAAGCACTTTCTGCCGCAAGTATCCAAAACAAGGTTCCATTCTTTGCGTCAACAGGATATGTATCCTACCAAACATTAAAGGATATCTATAATTCCTATAACGCAGATGTAGCCAGCTTATATGCGGATATCCCTGGACAATCCGAACAACAGACAGGTTACGCTGCAGATGTAAGTCCTACGTATGAAGGTGGTGCCTTCTCACAGACCAACACATATCAATGGCTCAAAGAAAACGCAACAGAATATGGATTTATCTTACGTTATCCTGTTTCAAAAGCAGCGATTACAGGCAATAAGTCTGAAACAAACCAGTTGCGTTACTTAGGCAAATCACTAGCTAAGGCTATCGTTGATTCCAATCTAACTTATGACGAGTATTACGCATTATATCTAGCAAGTTGGTCAGATGAGAAAAATATGCCAAAGGAAAACGTATTAAGTGCTACAAATTATCAAAAATACCTAAATGAAAAGTCCGACGAATAATCGGACTTTTTCTTCTATTTTTCCTAAGAACTTCAAGATTTCTTCACGTCTAGCTTCCATATCGTTATAGCCTAGTTCATATAAGGCCTTTGTCTTTTTCAACATCCCCCTTATAGCGAGATACCTTGATATTCTGGGATGGTAGGATATGTATTGCTTTACCCTGTTCTACTTGTTGGTTGATAATCTCAACTTGATGATAGTAGTTTAAATGACGAACATGATAGTCTTTCGCCATCTGTGGACATTATGATAGATAATACGCATTAAGAATTCCACGAGCTTACTTGCTGGCTTACGAACATAGTCCTTTGGCTTTGTCGTAATGATAAGTGTCTTTGTACAGCCTTGTTCTAATGCACGTTCAATAGGAATCATCTTTGTAATACCACCATCGAGTAACTTCTTACCACGATAGTGAACAATCGCTGAAGCGATTGGAAGTGCACAACTACCTAACAATACTTGCATACTATCATCCATTTCATCAATGCCATAGTATACTGTCTTACCTTCATCTAGCACATAACAACCCACTTCAATATTTGCCTTTTGATCTAATAACGGCTGAATTGTCATATGTGCTTCTTTCTTTAATACATCGTTGAATAGATGATTATATGCCACGAAATGGCCTTCTTTGAACAATGCCTTAAAACCAACGATATCTGGTGCGATAGAGTATTTTGTTGCTAAATCATAGGCAATCTTTGTTTCGCCTTGCCAATAGAGGGCAAGATATACTGAACCGCTCGAAATACCTACACCATAATCAAATGTGATATTGTTGTCATTTAACCATTTTACGGCACCTGCAGTATACGCTCCACGGATACCGCCACCTTCCAATACTAAACCAATCTTTTCCATATAACCTCTTCTTTATACTAGTGGAATAAAAACATTTAAAACCGCTCTGAATACTTTTACAATCCATACAGTATCACGTACATCTTCAAATTTAACTTCTTGTGATACTGCAAGCGCCTCTAAGAAATTCTCTTTCATCTTGTATACAGCATCTGTATCATACATCACAACACCATTTTCAAAGTGTAGGAAGTAACTACGATAGTCTGTATTTGCTGTACCCACAATTCCTAGACTTATCATCTGCCACCATATTCTTCGCATGGTTGAAGCCTGGTGTGTACTCATAGATTTTAACACCATTTGAAATTAAGTCGAAATAATGTCCACGGGTAATCTGGAATACAAGTTTTTTATCAGGAATATGTGGTGTTAAAATACGCACATCTACACCATTCTTCGCAGCCATCTTCAGTGCAGTCTTCATTGACTCCGTTAGGATTAAGTATGGTGCATCGATATAGATATATTCCTTTGCGTGCTGAATCATATTTAAATGAACATTTAACGCAAATGGTTCTTCATCTGTAGGTGTATCAGAGTATGGTTGATAGAAACCCTTTGTATTTGCAGGATATTCATACTGCAAGTGATACTGTTCGTAATCAATACTATCATTTGTGCCACGCACATAGGTATACATCCCTAAGAACATACATGTAAAGGACCATACTGCATCCCCTTCAATCATGATGGCACTATCTTTCCAATAACCAAAACGACGATGACGATTGATATATTCATCCGAGATATTCACACCACCTGTAAAGGCAACACGATTATCTACCACCGTAATCTTTCGGTGGTCACGATTATTCATTAAGGCTGCTAGAGATGGACGAATCTTATTGAAACGATACGTTTCAATACCACGTTTGTGTAGTTGTTTATCAAAGTGAATTGGAATATCCAAGGCCCCAAAGTCATCGTAAATCATCACAACTTTGACACCCTGCTTTAACTTTCTCTTCAAGTAACGAAACCAAATCATCTAGCATCCAACCTTGGTTGATAATAAAAGTATTCTAGGAAGATAAAGTGCTTTGCACTAGAGAGAACTTCCTTAAAAACTGGATACCATTCTTCACCACTTTTGAAATACGTGCTTGTTGTATTTTCATAGACTGGAAATCCACCACCACGAATACCATACCGGAAGATCTGTTTTGCGTCCTCGTTGTGGATATCATCCAGTATGGATTCATCTGCTGTGATTAAATCAGAAAGCGAACGTGTTGCACGTACGGTTCCATGATGTAATTTCTTAGGTACCTTACGGTTTCCTGTAATCAGATAAAGCGGAACACCAATCACTGGCGCAGCTAGAACCAATAATAACCAACCGATTTTATAAGAAGGATCATTTCTTCGATTGATAATATATATTGCGATAATTAACGCCAATATATCGAGTACCGGCATCGCAGTTCCATAGGTTGCAGACCCATAAAACAGGATTACAAAAAATCCCAACTGTAATAGGATAAGTGGGATGACTACCATTAATCGCCCTGTCAGTACTCGCCATAATTTCTTCATAAAAGTATTATACCAAACTCCTTTTTTTAATTCTCTAAATTAGAGTGTTAACAAATAAATGTTCTTCACTTTCTCTCCCGCCGATAGAGCCAATGGCTCTTTGGTACATTCACTGTCTGTAATAATTCTGCATGCAAGGATTGTATTGTCTTATCACTTGCGATATTATCTGGGGAACATGTAATAATCACATTGCGAAAATGATATTCTTCTTTAGCGATCTGAAGTAACAACTGGCATGCATGATAGGCATAATGGTGTCCACGAAATCCATCGTAGATACGATAGCCTATATTTCCTGCATAGTATAATTCTTCATCCATGCCAAAGCGTAAATCACATTCGCCAATACACTCATAATCCCCGTGACGATAAATGCTATAAACAATCGACTTTGGTGAACGATTAAAAAATGAAACTGGAATCACTTCCCGAATCCTCAAATCGACACTATCCGATTCATATAATTGTTTCTTTATCATCACAAGTTTCCTATAGTTTTTCTTTTACGATATATACTGGACGATTCTTCACTTCCATATATGTCTTCGCTAGATATTACCAATCACCCCAATGGATAATAACTGTAGTCCAGATGCCAGTAAGATAATACATACCAGTGATGGCCAACCAGCCGTTGGGTCACCAAACATTAACTTACGAATCACAACAAATATAATCATCAAAAATGAAAGGATACAAAAACAGCACTCCCACAAAAGAAGACATCGATAAAAGTGCTGTAGAGTATGCAGTTAGACCATCGAATGCATATTTCCATAACTGCCAAAATGACCACTTAGATTGACCATATTTACGCTGTACATTTTCATATTCAACCCACTTTGTGTTAAAAACCAACCCAACTAAAGATCCCTTTTCGAGAAGCGATTCTTTTTCTGTAACGGAAAGAACAGCTTCCACCACACGTGTATTCATAACACGATAGTCTCTTGCGCCATCCATGACTTTTTGTCTGTGAGAAACAATTTAAGATTTTTATAGAATAATTTTGCAAACCAGGAACGAATGCGAGGCTCCCCTGGCGTGCAGTACGTCTGGCTACAACTTGATCTGCCCTGCAAAAATCTCATCAATCATCTGCGGTAGTAATGATGGTGGATCTTGTAAGTCGACATCCATAATCGCAACTAAGTTTCCTGAGGCATGTTGTAGACCTGCATAGATTGCGGCTTCCTTGCCAAAGTTACGAGAAAATGAGAGGAGCTTTTACGCGCTTATCCTTTTTGGTGTAAGTTCTTGATTTCTGTAACAGTTCCATCTGTTGAACCATCATCCACAAAAAAATCAATTGATACATGATTGCATGTTTTTAAAAAAAGTAAGCATCATTCTTACAAAATTCTTCGTAGAAATATTTGATATTTTCTTCTTCGTTATAACAAGGAACGATAACTGTTAATAATTTCGGCATAATACTTCCCTCATCTTTGCACTTAAAATAGCATAATCATCGCTACACTTCAATGTAGGATGTCACTTCAAAAGGAAAAAAAGGTTTAACCAAATGGTCAAACCTTCGATTCATTAGTCAGCGACTGATTTTGCAATATTGCGATAGATATCCTGTAATTCCTGCTTTTTGTGCATCGGATAACTGCTTATTTGGATCATCCTTTGATAATTCAAAACTATCTAAGAGTGATACATGGTACTCAGCTAACTTACCGTTCTTAACACCAATTACCGCAGGTACATAGACCTTTTTCACCAGAAGAATTTACCTTTAATACAGGATCAATATATTCTAGCAACTTTTTTTATAGTCTTCTTTTTCAACCTTTGCGGATGCGTCAACGTAATAAATGGTCAGGTTTAATTCCTTTGCGACTTCATTTAACTCAGGAACCGCACGATTACACCAAGCACATTCTGTGTATCCATAATAGAGAATACCAGTTCCACCCTCTTCAAACATACGTAAAGATTCCTTAAGTGAAATTAACTGGAAGTCAGCAACATCATTACGAATCCACTTGTAACCCTTCATATCTACTTTTGTAGATGTCAAAGAGACTTTATTTGTAATCGTTAGTGTGTCGGAAGATGTATTCTTCTTACTCTCAGTTTTATTGAAACAGCCTGCTAGTAATACAACTGCTAATAAACATGTTAAGATTTTTTTCATTTGATACCTCTTTTCTTTGCGTTTTTAGTATAGCACAATTTAGAAAAACTCAATCTATTTTTTTCTTACTTCAACAGAATGGGAAAAAGATTCAATCTTTTTCACGGGTAGCCATACCCTTAGAGTATGCAGTCGCAGAACCGCAAGATGCCCCAAAGCGGAAGCTATCAACGATATTTCTGGAACGGTTATATTCCATCAAAAATCCCGCCACAAGTGAATCTCCAGTTCCTACTGTATTTACAATCGTTGTTGGATCTAATACATCACAATGGAAAGTGCCTTCCTTACAAGCAAGTACCGCATTTCCATCCATATCTAAAACCATGACATTTTCTACACCTTGTGCATGGAGTTCTTTCGCTGCACGGCTCATATCATCAATTGTTTCAACAGGAAAGGATACAAGTTCTTTTACTTCTTCCTTGGTTGTCTTCAATAAGAAAATTTCTGTTGATAACATACTCTTTACAAGTTTAGCATCTGTATCCAATACAACCTTGACGCCATCTGCCTGTAACTTCTTTAAGATAGATACCATATGTTCAACGGTATAAGATGGTGTATTTCCAGCCAATACTAGTACATCGTTTTCATATAGAGTATTTAGTTTTCCTGCAAGATTATCTAAGTCTTTATCTTGGATATATGGACCACATGCATTCATGTTTGTATCAGTTGTTGAATTACACTTTACATTGATACGTGTATTTCCATCGATATAAGAAAAGTTAGGACGGATATCCTGATATTTCGTTAACAGACGAATATAGAAATCTTTTTGTAAATCCACCAAGGAAACCAAATGCACGTGATGGTACACCTAAGTTGCTTAAAAACAATAGAAATATTGATGCCCTTACCACCTGCTTCATAGTATTCCAAATTGGAACGATTTGTTTTACCTGCTTCAAGCGGTTCTGAAAACTCCATGTAATAATCTAACGAAGGATTAATCGTACATGTACAAATCATATTACACCTCTGCTACGTTACGAATAATCTTCAAGATTACTTGTACAGATAATTCTAACTCATCAATCACGCAATATTCGAATCGACCATGGAAGTTTCCACCACCACAACCGATATTAGGACATGGAAGTCCCATAAAGGAAAGTTATGCACCATCTGTTCCACCGCGGATTGGTTCTTGCAGAATATTAATACCCAACTCTTCCATGGACTTTTTCGCAATCACAACAGCAGTTGGATCTTTTATCCAATACTTCCTTCATATTGCGATAGCTATCCTTGATTTCAATCGTAACAGCACCTTCACCATATTTTGTATTGATAAATTCAGCAGCCTTTAACATTAACTCTTTCTTCGCTGTTAATTTTTGATAATCGTGATCACGGATAATGTATTCTAACTCTGCATTTTCTACATCACCCTTCATATCATGAAGATGGATAAAACCTTCCCATAACTCTGTATGCTCAGGTACTGCATGTGCAGGCATCATCGCTTGATATTCACATGCAAGCTTTACTGCATTGATCATACGATTCTTTGCGGAACCCGGATGAATGGAACGTCCCTTGAAATGTAATACTGCAGATGCCGCATTAAAGGTTTCATCGGATAATTCACGTACTGTTCCACCATCCATCGTATATGCAAACTTAGCACCAAACTTCTTTACATCAAAGAAGCGTGGACCATTACCAATCTCTTCATCTGGTGTAAATCCAATCGCAATCTCACCATGCTTTACTTCTGGATGTTCATGCAAGTATACAAGAGCTTCCATAATGGATGTAATACCAGCCTTATCATCTGCACCAAGTAATGTAGTACCATCCGTAACCATTAAACGCTTACCCTTGAATTCCTTCATCCATGGGAAGCGTTCCATCGACAATGTCACCTCTGGATTTAAGGCAATATCATTACCATCAAAGTTTTCAATGATACGTGGGTTAACATTGGTACCACTAAAATCAGGAGCTGTATCCATGTGTGCAATAAAAGCCTACTGTATCAACCACTTTATCTGTATTTGATGGCAGCTTTGCGTATACATAACAATGTTTATCAACTGACACATCTTGTAATCCTAATTCTTTTAATTCATCAACGAGAAGATTTGCTAAATCAAATTGTTTCTTTGAGGAAGGTGTTTCTTGTTCGTTTGCAGGATCTGATTGTGTATCAATCTTGCAATAACGTATTAATCTTTCTGCTGCGCTCATATTCTTTACTCCTTTTTATTGTTGTAAGAATGAGTGTTCATATTGAATCCCATTCTTTACGTTTTCTAATGTTTGTTTATCACATAGTGTTTCAATGATTTTTAATGCAAAATCAATCGTCGCACCCATACCACGACCTGTAATCAAATTGCCATCTTTTACAGCCAATACCTGTTGGTATTCACCATTAAAGCTTAGTTCATCAAAAGTTGGATAACAAGTATACTTTCTATCTTTTAATAAACCACGATGGCCTAAAATTGATGGTGCTGCACAAATTGCGCAGGATAACTTTCCTGCTTTTAAAGTGTGCTTCATATAAATCAACGAGTTTCTGATTATTTTTCAAGATTTTGTGTACCTAATTTTTCCACCTGGGAAAAATCATAACATCATATTCATTTTTGAAACTCGCTAAACAGTTTATCAGCCTGAATCTTCACTTGATGAGATGTTGTAACTGTCAGTGTCTCATTCATTGAAATCATATCAATGGTTAATCCTGCACGACGTAATAAATCAACAGTGATTAGACCCTCACAAGTTTCAAATCCATCTGCCATAAAAATTGCACATTTCATTACGATACCTCCCTATCAAATGGTAGTTCTATTTTCTACTTATGATAAATATTATACACCCCTAGCAGCCTTCACTCATCATTTATACTTTATTAAATATATGCAGAAACATTATAAAAAACCACATTTATGTGGTCTTTATTTTAGAATTTGGTTTACATGTTTTTGTAGTTCAACCACTACCTCCTCTTCAAACCAAGGATTCTTACCCAGCCATCTAAAGTTGAGTGGACTTGGATGAACAATTGGAAAGTAGTCTGGAAGATACTCTTGATAGTTTTCAACTGTCTCGGTGAGATTCTTCTTTTTCTTTTTTCCTAGATAATAATCAATTGCGTACTTTCCGACAAGTATCGTTAATTCAATGTTCGGCATTAATTTTAAAAACTGTTCATGATATTCTTGAGATACAAATTTACGAGGTGGTAAATCACCTGTCTTTTGCCTTGCCGGGATAGTAGAAATCCATTGGTAAAATTGCGATATCCTTACTATAAAATGTCTTTTTCATCAATACCCATCCACTTACGCAAACGTACTCCAGAAGGATCATCAAAAGGAATACCTGATCTTTCTACATGGGATCCTGGTGCTTGTCCTATAATTAAAATCTTCGCTGATGAATCTACCTGCATGATAGGTTCATACCCTTTTTCTGTATATGCTTGATTTCGTTTATCTACTTTCAACGCTTGAATTAACTCTTCTAATTTCATCTATATAACCTCTGAAAGAAAAATCCTGCTATCTTTCGATAACAGGATAAATCAATTACATTTCAGATTCAATCTTACCGATTTCACGAGCATGTCGTTTACGGTCGATTTCCGTTAGATACTTCTTACGAATACGAATATCTTCTGGTGTAATTTCTACAAGTTCATCATCATTGATAAATTCAATCGCAGCTTCTAGTGACAAGATGCGTGGTGGAACAAAGCTTCATTGCTTCATCGTTACCAGTGGAACGAACAGCTGTCATCTTCTTATTCTTGATTGGATTAACACCCATATCCATATTCTTAGCGGATACACCGATAATCATACCTTCATAGACAGGTGTCTGTGCGCCGATGAATAACTGACCACGTTCTTGAATATTCCAAAGAGCGTATGTCATAGCACTACCTGTTTCAGTAGAAATGAGGGCACCATTTTCACGCTGTGGAATCTCACCCTTAAATGGTTCATAACCATCTAAACGCTGTACCATTGTACCTTCACCATGAGTCATATTGATAAAGTCAGATCTAAATCCGATTAATCCACGTGTAGGACACTTATAAGTGATACGTGTGTATGTACCAATTTCTTCCATGTCAGAAAGGATACCCTTACGTACATTGAGGGAAGAAATAACAGAACCAGAATATTCTGTTGGAACATCAATCACAACTTCTTCGATAGGTTCACATGTAACACCATCAATCTTCTTCATAATAACCTCAGGACGTGATACTGCAATTTCAAAGCCTTCACGACGCATCTGTTCTAGTAAGATTGTTAAGTGTAATTCACCACGACCAGATACCTTAAATGTATCTGTAGAATCTGTATCTTCAACCTTTAAACCAACGTTTACTTCAAGTTCTTTATCTAAACGTTCACGAATATTACGTGAAGTTACAAACTTACCAACTTGTCCAGCAAATGGAGAGTCATTAACCATGAAGTTCATGGAAAGTGTTGGTTCTTCAATCTTTAACATTGGCATTGGATCAGGAGATCCTTGAGGACAGATTGTATCACCGATATTAATGTCAGGGATACCAGAAATCATACAGATTTCACCACACTGAATTTCGTCAACTGGAACACGACTTAATCCCTTGTAGATAAAGATCTGGTTTGTCTTTCCTTGGTGTGCACTACCATCCGCATTACATACTGTATAAGATGTCGCAGCCTTTAATGTACCTTTATATACACGTCCAATACCTAAGCGTCCAATATAATCGTCATACGCAAGTGCACTGATTTGCATCTGCACTGGTTCATCAATCAAGTTTGGATAAGCTTGTGTATGATGGATAATTGTTTCAAATAGTGGAACGATATCTTCATTCGTACCATCCTGCTCATAATAAACAATACCTTCTCTAGCCTTACCAAATAGGATTGGGAAGTCTAACTGATCATCTGTTGCGTTTAGTTCGAGGAATAATTCATATACTTCATCGATAACTTCGTTAGCGCGAGCATCTTGTTTATCCATCTTATTGATTAATAAGATAGGACGTAAACCTGCTTCTAATGACTTCTGCAACACAAAACGTGTCTGTGGCATTGGTCCTTCTGCTGAGTCTACTAACAAGATAACCGTATCAACTGTTTTGATAATACGCTCAACTTCGGAAGAGAAGTCTGCGTGACCTGGTGTATCAACGATATTAATCTTGTAGTCTTTGTATGTTACAGAGCAGTTCTTGGAATAAATAGTAATTCCTCTTTCACGTTCGAGATCGTTGGAGTCCATAATGCAGTCTACAACCTTCTCGTTATCTTTAAATACGTGACTCTGTTTGAGGAATGCGTCTACTAGCGTTGATTTTCCAGCATCAACGTGAGCAATAACAGCAATGTTAATAATCTTTTGATAATCCATCTTCTCTTCACCTTCTTTTAAGCATAAGCGGATAAATTATATATTTTATGGCCATAAATTACAACCCAAACCCACTTAAAAATACAGATGTTTTCATTGACGATAGATGTGGAGGTTGCTATAATATTTGAGCGATGCACCAGTGGTGGAATCGGCAGACACGTACGCTTGAGGGGCGTATGAGGGCAACTCGTGCAAGTTCAAGTCTTGTCTGGTGCACTAATAAAACTCACGTTTGTGGGTTTTTTTATTATGCTTTTTACTTACGTTTTCATATGTACTTTCATGAAAAATTATTGTAAGTTGATATTTAATTTCACTAAAAAGTTATGTAAGCGGTATAATATCTCTTTTACTTTTTACTAGTGACAAAACTATCATGTATATCTATAGGAGGAAAAGAGTAAATATGAAAAAGTATTGATTCCGGGCTTTAGCTTTAACAATGGCTTTATCCTTTGCCGGCTGCTCAAAAATCTGAAAAGAAAGATTCTACAGCAGAAACAAAAGAGACAGTAAAGACAGACTACGATGTAGTAGTTATTGGCGCTGGTGGAGTTGGTCTTACTGCTGCTATTACTGCAGCTGAAAACGGTGCATCCGTTGTTGTTGTCGAAAAAGATGTCAGCAATCGGTGGTAACACAGCTTTATCTGGTGGTGAAATGGCAGCACCTGGTAACTGGTTACAACAAAAGGAAGGCATCGAAGATAGTGCTGATAAGTTCTATGAAGATGTTATGAAGGGGGTGACTACAAGGCTAACCCTGAACTCGTTAGAGTTTTAGCTGACAACGCTTTAAGCGCTGCTGAATGGTTACGTGATGACATCAAGGTTAACTTCGAAGACAAGATGATGTTCTTCGGTGGACACAGCGTAATGCGTTCCTTAGTACCTCACAACGAATCTGGTGTTGAAATCATCCAGAAGTTAAAAGGCTAAGGCTGACGAATTAGGTATCACAGTATTAACAAACACAAAGGCTACTGAATTAGTAGAAACAGACAAGAAGGTTACTGGCGTTAAGGCAACAACAAAAGATGGTGATGTAACATTCACAGCTTCTAAGGGTGTTGTTCTTGCGACTGGTGGTTTCGGCTCTAATATTGAAATGCGTAAGGAATACAATCCAGAAAATGGATGAAAAGATCCTTTCTACATGTTCTCCAGGAAGCACTGGTGATGGTATTGTAATGGCTGAAAAGATTGGCGCAGCTACAGTCGACCTATCTTACATCCAGACATATCCAACATGCGACATCACATCTGGTACATTATTATATGTTGGTGACGTACGTTTAGCTGGTAGATCAATTCTTGTTAACAAGGAAGGCAAGCGTTTCGTTGAAGAACTAGAACGTCGTGACGTTATCTCTAAGGCTGTTACAGAGCAGACTGGTGGCGTTTCATACATGTTCTGGGATGAAGCTTCTATGGTAGCTTCTGGTGTTAAGGAAGCTCACCCTGAAGAGTACGAAAGACTCATCAAGGAAAAACACTTAGTGAAGGCTGATACAATTGAAGAAGCTGCTGCTTTCTTCGGTATTGACGCTGAAACATTAAAGAAGACTATCGCAGACTACAAACCAATACGCTGCTGATGGTAAGGATTTAGAATTCAACAAGCGTGGTAAGTTAGTTGCCTTCGGTGAAGGTCCATACTACATCATGGTTTCACAACCATCTGTTCACCACACAATGGGTGGTGTTGTAATCAACACGAACGCTCAAGTATTAGACAAGGATGGCAAGGCTATCTCTGGTCTATACGCTGCTGGTGAAGTTACTGGTGGTATCCACGGCACAAACCGTCTAGGTTCTGACGCTATCGCTGATATTACAGTATTCGGTAGAATCGCTGGCGAACAAGTATCTAAGTAATTTATACAAAGTACTTAGCGTATAACAATCTATAAAATGAAATGTCCAACCTCTAATGATGAGGAAGGACATTTTATTTTATCTATAATTAGTTATGAATAGAAAAGACACCCCGCGCCAATGGGTACAGGCCATGTCTTCACATATAAAATAGCATATGTTTTTTGAAGAACTCAACATAACACACCTTATAAAACGACTATGCCAGAAAAATATAACGTAGTTAAATTACAAGCAGTTTATAACTGTACATGTAATACTGTTTCCTTCATTAGATTTTAAGTTTCTTATATTTCACAAAAACCCCCTATCACAATATAGTTAACAGGGGTTTAGATTCAATATGCATTATCGTAGTTCAGCTTCTGTTGGTCCAAGACTACCCTGCGGGTATGTAAAGACTGGAAGATTTGCGTCAGAATACATCTGCTTTAAGGCATCGATATATTCCCAGCTATATTCAATCATCTCCCACTTGGTAAACCATGAGTTATCACCTATCATGCACGCATGCAACATTCTTTCATACGCTTCTGGTGTATTTAACTTAAAGATTAAATTACAGTTTTGGCAGAAGTCCATTTGCGCTTTTGTAATACTATCTTCACCTGGTGTTTTGATATTGAATTCAAGATATACTCCTTCTGTTGGTTGAATCTTGATGACTAGTACATTTGGATCTACATCTTCGCGCTGTCTTTTGAATGTAATCTTTACTTCAATTTCGCGACGAGCCATTTTCTTACCCGTACGGATATAGAATGGTACACCTTGCCAACGCTCATTATCAATAAACAGTTTCAATGCCGCAATGTTTCAGTTGTTGATGCAGGATCAACATGTGGTTCTTCTCTATATCCTTCATACTGTCCCAATAACAATGTATCCTGAATGTTCAGTTCACTAACTGGACGTAATTGTTTTAAAACTGCAAGTTGTTGTTCATTCATATTACCAATAGGATTATCTACTGCTACGATAGTCATAATTTGTAATAAGTGGTTTTGAACCATATCCTTGAGAGCACCTGCATGATCATAGTAGTTCCCTCTTGTTTCAACACCCACTTCTTCTAGTGCGGAAATCTCTACATGATCGATATTATCTTTATTCCAAACATTCTTAAATAATAAATTTGCATCTCGAATCGTTAGAATGTTACGAACCATCTCTTTTCCAAGATAATGGTCGATACGATAAATATGATCACTACCAAATAAATTCTCTAATTTCTTGCTTAGGAATTTCGCAAGTTCTAAACTTGCGCCAAATGGTTTCTCTAATACAATCTTTGGTTCATGCATGTTTTTCATTGTAGAAACACCATCTGTAATTCCTTCAAAGAAATCTGGTGCTACCGCATAATACACTACATGATTCTCAGTTGGATGTGCTTCATAGTATTGGTCTAATAACTGGTATTGCGCTTTATCTGTAAAATCCATGCGGAAATAATGGATATGCTCAAAGAATGCTTGTAACTGCTCATCTTTTACCTTTACTTCGGGCGAACTCGCTAATCCAAGGTTCAAGAATCCCTTGATAATCCGCATCTGTATAATCACGTCGTCCAATTGGAGTAATTAAGAAATCTTCAGGGAAGCTGATTTTTGATAAATAGATTATACATAGCAGGTAGAAGCTTACGATATGTTAAGTCTCCTGTACCACCAAATATTGTAAGTGTTAATTTATTCATGGCTGCTCCACTGATGGTGTTCAAAGCCCTCTCGATCAACTCTTTGATATGTATGTGCACCAAAGAAATCACGTTGACCTTGAATGATATTTGCGCCTAAACATACACTGAGATAATTGATTGATATATGTAAGTGCTGCAGTAAATACTGGTAATGGTAAATCAATGGATTGTACAATGATTTCTTTTAATGCTGGAGTATTTTCAAATACTTCATTCTTGAATACTGGGTATAGAAGTAAATCATCTGCGCCATCATCATATGCATGCATGATATCCTGTAATAACTTTGCTTGGATAATACATCCTGCTCTAAAAAAATAGCTGCTATCTGCTTAAGATTCAAATCCCAACTATACTTATTAGATGCATCACGATATAAATTGAATCCCTGTGCAAAGGCAACTGTCTTTGCTAATTTATATGCTTGATGTACCTTTTCAACATCCACATTCTTATTTTCAGTTACACCTTCCTTGCGGTATGCATCACGTAGTGCAAGTTGGTTAGACATAATACGTGCTTGATACGCTGCTGTTAATAAAGACGCATTAAATTCTTGTCGAAGTGCTTCAATACTTGTCCAACGGCCTGTCCCCTTATTTCCTGCCACATCTAAAATCACATCTACAAGATCATGTTCTGTAACAGAATCTTTTTCACGTAATACAGTTACTGTAATATCAACGAGATAGCTTTGCACATCTCCTTGGTTCCACTGTTCTAATACATCCGCAATTTCGCTATTTGTATAACCTGCTGTATATTTTAGAATCAAATATGTTTCCGCAAGCAACTGCATATCCGCATATTCAATACCATTATGTACCATCTTTACATAGTGACCACTTCCTTCTGGTCCAATATATGTACAACATGGTTCACCATCTTTCTTCGCAGAGATATCTTCCAATATCTTTCCTACAGAAGCGTAAGCATCTTTATCTCCAGATGGCATGATACTTGGGCCTTTTAATGCACCTTCTTCACCACCAGATACACCAACACCAAAGTACTTTCAATCCATGGCTAGCCATCTGCTTGTGACGACGATTTGTATCTTCAAAGTAAGAGTTACCACCATCCATGATGATATCTCCTTCATCTAATAGATCAACCAATTGTACTAAAAACATCATCAACCGGTTGGCCAGCTGGTACCATTAAAAATACACGACGTGGTTTTTCAAGAGAATTTACAAAATCCTCTAGTTTTTCAAAACCGCTAAATCCCGGGATATTCTCGTCGATTAATACTTTTGTACGTTCGAACGAACGATTATATCCACTTACTTTGTAGCCATGGTTTAGCATATTTAAGGCAATATTCTTCCCCATGACACCTAATCCAATTACACCTATATTATTCATATTTATTTCTCCTCATAATAATAGAAACACCTTCTGGAATTGTTACTGTAGATACTGCATCCTGTATGAATGCATGTTCAATTGGTAAGACACTTAATGAATCTGAAAAGCGATTTGCGACAATAATATCATCATCCACAATCACAAAGTCACGTGGATGCTTACCAGCACATGAAGTTACTTGAATACGTTCGACATCTTTCCCAGATACGTGTAGCACTGTAATGACATCCTGTGTACGTGTAGATACGTATAAATAATCACCCTTCTTACGTATTGCGGCTGTGTCTTTAACATATGAAAGACCGTTTTCCAACAGTTCTACTGTATTTATAACTTTCTTTGCATGCATGTCTACAACATATAGAAGATTACTTAACTCACCTACCACATATAGGTATTTCTCATCATCCGAGAATACCGCATGTCTAGGTCCAGAACCTTCTTCAAATTGAATCTCATCTACAACCTTAAAATCTTTATCAAGAATCTTTATCTGATCCATAAAGAGACATGGTACAAGATATTGATCCTTGTATGGAATAACTTGATGACATCCAGCCTTTTCTTTTGATATGTGTTCTTTCAACCAGTTCTAACTTGTTATTATCAAAGCGTAAAAGTGTTACATCTCCACTGTGGAAGTGAGCCGTAAAGATTAAGTTGTCTTTTTACACCAACGTAGCAGGATGTAAATGCTTCATAAACGATATGATCAATTTTCGTTACCATTTAAATCAAAGATAGCTACACCTGAGCCTTCCTCGAAATCACATACGGCTACGATATAATCATTCATCCACGCTAAATATTTTTGGATTATACACTTTTGTAAATAAACGGATGTCTTTTATCTTACGTTCTTCATATGTGAACGCATAAATACCTTCACTTTTTCGGATGTATACGTTCCTACGTATCCTGTATATGACATCATTAGCTCCTTTTTGTATTTCCATCGTTTTTCATTGTATTCTCTTTTATTTAAAAAAACACTGCTATTTTGCCCTAAAACGTAAAAAAGCCAGATTTCTCTGACTTTTAAATTTCTTTAGACTTCTCTAGTGCAGACGCAATAACCTTATCCATATCATAGTACTTATACTCACCCAAACGACCACCAAAAAGAATATTTGTTTCATGTGAGGCAAGTTCCTTTATACTGCTCATATAAAGCAGTATTCTTTTCGTCATTGACTGGATAATATGGATCATCTCCCTGTTTCCATTCAGAACTATATTCGCGACTAATCACAGTCTTCGGCAAGTCATTGCCTTCTTCATCTTTTCCAAATGTAAACCATTTATGCTCAATAATACGTGTCCAAGGTGTTTCACGGTCTGTATAGTTTACAGCCGCATTTCCCTGGAAATTTGGAATATCTAAAAGTTCATTCTCGAAACGAACAGAACGATATTCTAATGTACCTAAGCGATAATCAAAATAAGCGTCGATTGGGGCCAGTATAAACTACTTTTTCCGCAAGTGCATCGTACTCTTCTTTCGCCTCGAGATAGTCTACATTGAGTCGTACTTCAATACCTGCAAGCAGGTTTTCAACTAGCTTTGTATAGCCACCAACAGGAATACTCCTGATAGAGCGTATTAGTAATAGTTATTATCAAACGTTAAGCGCACTGGTAATCGTTTGATGATAAATGCTGGTAGTTCATTGCAAAGGTCTTCCCATTGTTTTTCTGTATATCCCTTGATAAGTTTTTTTCGTAGATATCTGTTCCAACAAGTGAGATTGCTTGCTCTTCAAGATTTGTCGCTGTTGTAATATTTGCGGCTTTCTTTTGTTCTTCAATTTTGTTAATCGCTTCTTCCGGTAGTTACAACACCCACATTTTATTAAATGTGTACATATTGAATGGTAGAGAATATAGCTCACCATGGTAATTAGCAACTGGCGAATTTGTAAAACGATTAAATTCGATAAATTTCGTAACGTAGTTCCAACATCTCTATCATTCGTATGGAAAATATGTGCACCATACTCATGTACATCAATGCCTTTCTACCTTTTTGTGTAGATATTACCTGCAATATGAGGTCGCTTATCAATGACAAGAACTTTCTTGCCCTTTTCTTTTGCCTGTTGGGCAAATACTGCACCAAACAATCCAGCACCTACTACTAGATAATCATATTGTTTCATACGCACTCCTTTATTAAGCACCGTATTTTCTACGGATAATATCTGCAACCTTACCTACTAGACGTTCACAGATCTCATCTGTCTCAGCTTCAGCCATTACGCGTAATAGTGGTTCTGTTCCACTTGGACGAACAAGGATACGACCATTACCATTGAGTTCTTCATTTACTTCATCGATTGACTTTTGAACTTCTTCATCATCCATTACAAGCGTCTTATCTGTTACCTTTAACATTTACCAATAACTGTGGATAAATCTTAAGTCCTTCACATAGTTCAATAATACCATTACCTGTATTCTTCATGACCTCAAGTACAGAAAGTGCAGTCAATAAACCATCACCCGTTGTGGCATGTTCCTTGAGAATGATGTCCACTCTGTTCACCACCAATAACGTAGTTATCACGGAACATTACTTCAGAGACATACTTATCCCCAACCCAGTGTCTTTTCAACTTGAATACCTTCACGTTCCATAGCCTTGTATAGACCAAGATTTGCCATAACTGTTGTAACAATTGTGTTATTTGTTAACTTATTTAGATCGCGTAGGTATTTACCAACAATATATAACATGAAGTCACCATTAACGAGTTCTCCATCTCAGGGAACCATAATCTGACGATCCGCATCACCGTCAAACGTTAAACCAACAGTGTAGTTTCCCTTCTTCATTTCTTCACAGAATAATTCTAGGATGTGTAGAACCACACTTTGTATTGATATTAATGCCATTTGGTTCATCATGGAACGCTGTTACTTCGGCCCCTAATCTTTCAAGTGCCTTCTTTGCGGTAAAGGATGAAGAACCATTTTGCACAATCAATCGCAATCTTCCATCCACTTAAATCTAATGGATATTCCTTTACAATCCAATCTAAGTAAATATCAATTCCTTGAGGATAAGCAATTACCTTACCAATTTCACCATCCGTACGATAAGGAATTATAACATTACCATCAATATAGTCTTCAATAAGGTCTTCTATATCGCTGGATAACTTAAAGCCATCGTTGGAGAAGACTTTAATACCATTATCGTAGAAAGGATTATGACTAGCAGAAATCATCGCACCACAGGCAAAGCCATTCTCCTTTGTCAAAAGACAAATCATTGGTGTTGGGCAGTATCCTGCTAGATATGCATCACAACCCTCGGACGTAATACCTGCTGCTAGTGCATTCTCAAACATATCACTAGATAGTCTTGTATCCTTACCGATAACAATTTTATTTTTTTCCTTCTTTGCTGAAATAGTATCCCAGGTATCTTCCAACCTGGAAGGCCCTCTCTGCTGTTAATACTTCATTTGCTTTTCCACGGATACCATCCGTGCCGAAATATCGTCCCATACGTTATTCTCCTCTTCTGTTGGGTATTTTGATCACCTAAAACTGTGAGTGTAAGTTTATTGTTTTTAGATTGTACTTTTATAAGCCCTGTTGATGGTTGTTCCACCATCACTTCGAACTCATGTTGTCCAGGCTCTGCTGTCGACATATCGATATATAGATAAATATCGTTTGCTGTAATCTTACTGATATTATCTTGCGTACCAAATACCTCTACATCCATTGTGGTAATACTATCTTCTTGTGTAGCTTTGTAGTTATGCACATTGTTCTTGTAATTGATTGGAACTGATGTGATTGTTCTTGTTGTAGCTGCACCAAGTTTCACATCAACACTAACAGTAGAAACTGTTGATGACGTAATACCTGTAGGAAGTGTAATATCCTGTGATACTGTTGTATCTTTTGTAAGATTTGAAACATCGACTTCAACTGTCACTTTCTCAATATCAAGTAATGCACTTTCTGTACCATAGATTGTAACAGTCTGTTTATCAGCTACCGCTGAAGCGACTGCTTGATTATCACCAGGTGTTCCATTAATCTTTACTTCAATTGGAACTGTCTTATTAGGTGAAGTAACTGGTACATATACATGCATGGTTTGAGGTTCAATATCTACATTTACAATTTGACCATTCGCATCATAGGCAACAAGTTTTGCATCTTGTTCAAAATCTGCAACCTGATTGGATACGTCGATAAGTGCCTTCACAAAGGCAATCTGATTTAATGTATCCTGTGAAGCACGTACATCTACTACAGAAGACGCAAACTGAGGAGTACCTACGTTATAAATGCCATCCATCTTATCACGATGAATAATATCGTAAGATAGCGAGAACTGTTGTGTAACTTTCTTCTTGATTGTCACAACTGCATCTCGATGGGTTAACAATTGTACTAACAGAATCTCCAAATCCTTCCGCAATCAACGTTACTGCATGTGTTCCCTCTGTTAAGTTTGTTAGGTCTGCGACAACCTTGCCATTTATAGTACTTGCGGCAGTAACACTTGTCGCATCACCTGTAATCGTAACATCAGTTGTTGTTGGGATTCCTGAAATTTCATACTCTTGCGTATCATATTGCACATATACCGCAACGTTTTGAACGGTACGACTTGTCTTGAGTGATGTCTGATATAGCGATGTAATATCGTTGTAGTTTACAACAACATATAACAGTGCCGCTAATATCAACGATACAACTTTTGCATATTTTGCATTAAACAATACACGGTCAATCCCTGTAGAAGCGTAGTGAATGAAATGGATAATCTTCTGTACAAATCGATCATATTGACTTGATATACGCTTTGATTGATTTGCAAGATGTTTTGCAAGTTCAAGCTTATTATGATCCATATGGTGTTTTTGCTTATTTGCCATTATCGTTCACCTCCTTGCTTATGATCAGAGGTATCTGATTGTCTATAATTCGCTTTTGTTTTTTTGTTGGATAACTGGTGTTGGACGATTTTTCTTATGTGGAAGCTTAATTGATGCAGCTTGCAGCCGCATCCGCTGCTTCATGTACATTCTTTAATGCATGTTTACTATTTTGTTCAGCTGGAACAACTTCTTCCGCAGTAATCTTACCTGTTTCAAGAATTGTTTCTTCATTAGCAGCTGGTATATCATCCATCTTTGTTTGGAGTTCATGCACATCGGCTTCAATAATAATTTCTTCATCGTCATCTTCACTATTATCATCAGTTTGACCTACGATGATATGCGTTAGATATTTACGTAATTGTTGTTCATTTACAGCAGTTAACTTACCACCTTCTGCAATTGATACATTTCCTGTTTCTTCTGAGACTACAATTGTAATCGCATCTGTAATTTCACTAATACCAATTGCGGCACGGTGTCTTGAACCATAGCGTGATGGAATATCCGCTGTTGTTGGAGGGAAGTATGCACTTGCACACGCAATCCTATCACCCTGAATAATCACTGCTCCATCATGCAGTGGCGTTGAAGTAACAAAGATGGAAGTTAAAAGTTCTGCAGTCACATCAGAATTTAAACGTGTACCCGTCGCAATAAAATCATCCAACGGATGAGACTTTTCAATTGAAATCAAAGCACCAGTTTGGTCTGCACTTAATAAACGTACTGCAGTCACAATATTGTTCTACCAGTTTTTCCTTTTCATTACCACTGAGTGAACTCATTCTAGAAAAAGAAACTACTCTTACCTAGTCTTTCCAGAATTGTACGGATTTCTGGTTGGAAGATAATAATAACTGCTAAAAATCCCCAGTTAATAAACATGTTTGTTAAAAACTGCAAAGTCTTAAGATTCATGACCTTTGCAAGTACATCTACGATGATGACAAAGATAATACCTTTAAATATCTGCATGGTGCTGCTCTTACCACGAACAATACGCAATGCGGCTAAGATAATCATCCAAATTACTACTATATCGATAACTGTCGTACTGAAAGTTAAGAACTTGTCCCACAATGATGATAAGTTATAGGCTGACATTAAACATATCCCCCTTTCAAATATGTTCTATTATACCACACACCACCATGCTCACTATAGCCCATCAAAGAAAAAGATGACCTTATAGGTCATCTTCAATTGCACCACTCTTAGCATATGCCGATGGTCTAGCTTCAAAGAAATCAGTCTTTACCATGTTTGCGTCTGAGTATTGTTTTACCCACTTCATGGATTCTGGTTCCTCAGCATATTCTTCATACAGATTACCAAAACCTAATGTCGCAAAACGTGTATTACCAAGATACTTGATATAATCAGTAACCATCTGCTTATTTAATCCTGGAATTTCATCACCAATTACATAGTGTCCCCATGCAATTTCTTGTTCAACACCAGTATTCATCATATCGCGAATCATCTGAATATTTTCTGGTGTAAATAACTCTGGTTCTTCCTTCTGTAACTCTACCAAGATGTTACGGAATAACCATAAGTGTGTTGATTCATCACGGTTGATGTAACGAATTTCCTGTACACTTCCTGGCATTTTTGCCATTTCTGGCAAGGTTATAGAAGAACATAAATCCAGAATAGAAGTAAACACCCTCTAAGATAAAGTTTGCAATACAAACTCTTAAGAAAGATTGCTTATCTTGTTTGGCAACGAACTCATTATAGAGTTCACCAATGAATTCATTTCTCTTTAATAAGTGCTCATCTGTCTTCCACTGATAGAGGATATCATTTCTCTGCTCTGGTGAACAAATGGAGTCTAGCATGTAACTGTAAGACTGTGAGTGAATGCACTCTTGGAATGTCTGGATAGACAAACATAAGTTAACTTCATTTGCAGTAATGTACTGAGAAATGTTTGGTAAGTTAGCAGATTGTAGAGAATCCAAGTAAACTAAGAAACTCAAAATCTTATCGTATGCTGTCTTTTCCGCTAGGCTAAGACGTGGATAATCTGACTTGTCTTGATTCAAGTTGATTTCTTCTGGCACCCAGAAGTTATTCATTGCCTGACGGTACCAATCAGATACCCAGTTATACTTCATATTATTGAAGTCATTGATATTTGTTGTATTGAAGTTGATAAGACGACGATTACGTACATCAATATCACCCTCAGGGTTGAATAACGGTTTACGATTAATCTGATCTGTCTGCATGTTTCTACCTCCTATGCGGAACAACTTTCACAATCCTCAGGATCTAAGGCCTTAGAACGTGTGTAGTAGATAGTCTTAACTCCACAATCATATGCTAGTACATATAACTGTAATAACTGACTCATCTTATAGTCATTTGTAATCCATAAGTTAAAGCTCTGTGCTTGGTCGATATGGCGCTGACGGATACCAGCAGCTCTAACTGACCAAGTCTGGTCAATTGTATGTGCTGTCTTGTAGTACCAATACGTATCTGCAGATAATTCTGGTGCAGTTCTTGGCAAGATAGAACCCTTCTTTTTTCTTCTAAGAAGAAACGATTCATAATTGGGTCAAGTCCTGCTGAAGTACCGATTAAGATTGATGTAGAACTTGTTGGAGCAACTGCCAATACATATGCATTACGCATACCTGTTGCATGTACTTCTTCCTTTAGTTCTTTCCAACGTGCAGATTCATACCCACGCTGGTCGAAGTACGCACCTGTCTGCCACTCGGAACCTTCAAAGAATTGATAGCTTCCACGTTCCTTGGCTAACGCATTACTTGCCTTAATCGATGCATATGCAATATTTTCAAATACTTCATCTACAAACTTCAAGTGTTCTTCGCTTTCCCACATGATGTGGTTCTTTGCAAGCATGTGGTGGTAACCACTGACACCAAGTCCGATAGAACGATACTTATGGTTTGTTACTTTTGCATTTGGTAATGGATAGAAGTTTAGATCGATAACGTTATCAAGAGCACGTACTACAGTCGCAGTAACTTCTTCGATTTCCTTTGGATCTGTCACATTAATATTACCTAAACATAATGAAGCTAAGTTACATACAACATAATCACCTGGTTTTGTTGTTGTGACGATAACTTCATCACCATCCTCTGTCTTGATAACACGAGAAACTTGCTTCACTTCAGACATATTCTGTGCAATTTCTGTACAGAGGTTAGAACTATATATCATACCCTTTGTGCTTATTAGGATTTGCACGGTTAACCGCATCACGGTAGAAAGCAAATGGAGTTCCTGTTTCTACCATAGACTTTAGGATTAAACGTACAACTTCCTTTAATACAAGAACACGTTTAGAGATACGGTTGTCATGTACACATTCCCAATATCTCTTTTCCCATTCTTCGCCATAGAAGTCCTCAAGGCAATAACCCTTAATCATAAGGACATCGTGTGGGTCAAGAAGATACCAATCTTGGTTCATGTCTTCCTTCACCATCTTCCAGAATAAGTCTGGATAGCACACCGCAGGAATACGTCATGAGCCTCTCATACGGTCATCACCGTTATTTGTACGTAACTGTAAGAACTCAGGTAAGTCTTTATGCCATACATCGAGATATACAGCTACAGCACCTGTTTCTACACCAAGTTGGTCAACCGCAACAGCAGTATCATTGATGACACGAATCCAACGGATAACACCACCAGAAGCACCTTCAAAACCACGGATTGATCCACCACGGGAGCGAACCTTACCTAAATACATACCCATTCCACCACCGAACTTACTAACATCAGCGAAGTTAGAAATGGAATGATAGATACCATCCAATGAATCTGGAACAGTATCGATAAAGCAACTAGATAACTGATGATATGGCTTTTCTCGCATTTGCTTGTGTAGGAGTTGCCATTGTTACCTGATGTAAACTCATCATATCGTAGAACTTCTTTTACCCAACCGATACGATCATTTGTTTCCTTCATTGCTAAATGCATCGCAATACCAATGTACATTTCCTGTGGTGATTCCAACAGAACATGTTGGTGACTACGAATCAAATAACGTTGGGATAATAAGTCTAATCCACTATATGTGAATAAGTTATTACGTGTATTGTCAATTAATGTTGCGATTTCATCAACTTCTTTATGAGAATAGTTTTCTAAAAATATATGCTCCATATAGACCTTGTTCAATCATATAGGAAATCTTATGGTAGAAGCTTGTTAGACCTAGTTTCTCTTCAGTCGCTTTTTAAATCACAAGCAATACTGTAACTAAGTAAACGTCCAGCAATTCTTTTCCCAGTTTGGTTCTTCTTTCGTTGTAAGTTCAGCAGAACTTCTTGTTAATAGAGCAATTCTATCTTTTAGAGATTGACCTTCTTTAGACATTGTAGAGAACTTCTCATACAATCTCTTTAAGTCATAGTCTGGATAAGCCTTCTGGATATCAACCAAAAACATCTTCCAACTCTTCATCCCCAATGAGTTTCACTAACTCATAGGCGCTCATTACGCATCTGTGTGCGCTTTCACGGTATAAGATATAACTCTTTGCGACGTTATACTTTTTCATTCTTCATCAAGATTTTTCAACAGTATCTTGAATTTCTTCAACATCAACTTCTTGACGACCGTCGAACTGTGCTTCAATCTGCACTAGTAAGTCAGAAAGATATGTTTGATCAACACTTTCATTTACGCTTAGGAAAGATTTTTTTCTATCGCTAAAATAATCTTAGCTCCATCATATGGAACAACTTGTCCGTTACGTTTTACAATCCTATCCACAACTTCTACCTCCACTAAATTCTGTCTTTCAATAGCATAATAAAAATGAACTTTTTCTATCTCAATGCCCATTTTTCGATAAACTTTCCTCTGAAAGCCCTATTATTTT
>BNJT01000495.1_pt1 | contig 92884 bp, 103 predicted proteins | sample 8540491 | NCBI WGS metagenome assembly BNJT01 (sample SAMD00202455, study PRJDB9452) | human saliva metagenome | host: Homo sapiens | reverse complement strand
TATTTCATACGATAAAAATCAATCACTAAACCAGCAGGGCCTTTAACTAGTAGCGATTCCGTTCCCCAATCAAGTTGAACATTAAAACTATCATACAGTCATTCATAAAAACGGTATCTTTTAATCCTTTTCTTCACGAACATAATTGTAGATAGTAATACATACAGATAAAAAACTAAAAAGACAGATCATCTGTATGATGATTTTTACAGGTTGACGAAGTAAACCAAACTGAGTTAGGATAACAAAAAGAGAGGAGCCCGCTATCATTACCTGAAAAAAGATAAGCGTCAAACTAAATCGATTTTTCATTTCTGCTCCTTTCTTACCACTATCACTTCATCTAAACGCTCATAAACGCTTTTATCATGAGTCGCAATGATAATAATACGTTTTTCATTTTGTAACCCAAGAATCAAATCAATAATCTCTCGGCTATTTTTTTCATCCAACGAAGCCGTAGGTTCATCCGCAAGTACAATTGGAGAATCCTTTAGCATGACTTTAGCTATGGCAACACGTTGGGCTTCCCCACCAGATAGAGAATAAATTTTCCGATTCAAATCAAGCTGGAGATGAACCTTTTTTAATGCTTCACACATTTGTTCCTCTTTATCTTTTCTGGAAAGTTTCTTGCCAATAAAAGCCAACTCCAAATTATCTTTAATACTCCTGTTTTCAATTAATCCATAATTTTGAAAAAGATAGCTAACAAAATCTTTAAAATAAGTTTTTTCCTTTATCTTTCTAAGGTCAATGCCATTTATTTCTACTGTACCATTTTGAGCTGTTTCTAGCTTTCCAATGATATTTAACAAAGTTGTCTTACCAGCACCTGATTCTCCTATCAAGGCATAAGATTTCCCTTCACAAAACTGATAAGAATAATCACGAAGAACAACATGTCCATCAAATGTCTTTTGAATATCTCTTAACTCAATCATATTACCCTCCTTTCAGATACAAGATACTACTTGTTTGGTGTTGTCTTAATTGAAAGAAAAAGAGTGCAAGAAAACCAACAGTCATAAAAATAGGAAATAACGTAACCAAGATTGGGAGATGTAAGAAAGTAGCCAAACCTGCTAATAAAAAGTAACCACACATCAAGGTAAGCAAGTAAAAATGATGAATCACAATAAGAGATTTTCCTGCTAAACGTTCAATAAAATAAGTCTTACGCCCTTGATAAAAATAAAGTGTATTTAACAAAATCATCAACAAGATGGAAGTAGCTAGACTAATGCACGACGCAATCAAGAGTAACAATCTTTCCACTGTCACCTGTTGGATTTTTGATTCAAAAGAATAAAGACCATTAGTAAAGCTTCCGATATGTGCTGTCATTTTATACTGTTTTATAATTTCCCTGACTTGCTCAGGATGGTCAAAAACATAGTTTGATATATCAAATCCTGCAACTTCTTGTCTTTCATAAGCAGATCCATACACGATAATAATCGGATCGTGAACAAAACTATCTCGATTAACTAAGTAATGTACAGAAGTAAAAATCGGATAGATAAAGAGGTTTTCTCCTCCCTCATAAGTCGCAACTTCCACTCTTTCATCTGGATGATTTTTCCTAATTGGTGCATTATCGGGTGCAAATCCCTTTTGAACAAACCGAGACCAAACCTTTTTCAAATCCTCAATCTTATTTTCCTTACTCTTTAGAATTAAAATCAAACGATCAAAGTCTCCCATTTGTTCAAAGAAAGCTTGTCCTTCTGTGTTTAGTTGAAGACCACTTTGCTTAATGAACTTTCGATTAACTTTTAGTTGATTTGAAATATTTTCAGAAGTTGGATAATCAGAGTTTTTCTGAGAATTACTAGACATAGCAATATAATCTAAAGTAGTTCCAATGTATAGTGGCTCAGTTTTTGAGACTAAGTCACCGTAAAATGCCTGTACTCTTTCTTTATCAACTTTCTCCTCTCCTGTATCAAGACCATGAGTCGCAAAATAGCTAGGATATTGTGTCCACGCTTGCTTCCCTTCTTCCAAGGTTCTCACTTGTCTAGTCATATCCACCACCCCATAAATGCTGTACATAACCGTTAGGAGTGAAAAAATCTGTGTTACAATAACCAAAACAAAAATCAAATGCAAGGGAGCTTTCCCCTTAAGGGATAGGTTCATCGGTTGTCTCTGTAAGATATGATAAAACAGATTGGAGGCAAAAAAGTTTAGAAAAAGTAGAATGACTAACCAAGCTAGTAAGGGAAATCCAATCAATTCTATAGCAAGTAATGTAGCATTTCTTTGTAAAATAAGTATAAGAATAGCTAGTACAAATACAATGCTAGCACTCCCTACTAAAAAAAGACTCTCTTTCCAAATTCCCCTAAGGGCAATCTGATACTTACCTAATCCTGATATTCTCTTGATACTGACCGATCGAATATTAACAATATAGTCCGCAACCAGGAGTGTAAGAAAAGAAATTAGAAAAACAAAGGCTATCATAATAGCTTGTGGATAAACTAAGAGAAATTTTAAGAGGGTGAGTCCAGAATTTGCTTCCACAGCATTCGCTTGATGTCCCTTTTCAATCAATCTGCCTGCCAAATCTTGAGCGCTTAGATTTCCTTTGACAATAATATAAAGAGTATTATATGAAGCATTTTGAATAAGTCCTTGGTTTTCTTGTAAGGGTAAATCTTTTGGTAGTTCTCCTCCAATAGGAATGTAAGTGTTTTCCACCTCACCTCTCTCATTTTCTTTAACATCTACTATTCTCCTCGCCAGAACAGTTCCAGTATCTTCTGCAATTTTCTGTAAATCCGTAGCAATGGAACTAGTCGAACTCACAACATCAACTTTCTGACTATAACCTCCCAACAATTCACTCTTATAGTGGTAAACAAAGAGAAGACCGACAAGGGTTATCAAGACAAAGGAAGAACATGCTAATATTTTTTTTAATAAACCATACATAGATGACTCCTTTTATACGAAAAAAGAGGGGAAATCACCTCCCCTCCCTACTCACTAATCAATACCAATTAAGACTCTAATAAGATAAATGCTTTAAAAACGCATTATTTCCTCCTTCCTAATTTATTTAAAGCACTCACTCCACCTATATTTATGTTCATTATAGCGCAACAAGAAAGCGCTGTCAATCATTTGTGTGCTAAAAACCGTTATAAAAAGACCGGATTGCTCCGATCTTTTTATAATTCGCATTCTCAATTTCTGTTTTAAAAATAGCTAAGGTTAACGTCAAATGACTACGCGCCCTATTTCATACGATAAAAATCAATCACTAAACCAGCAGGGCCTTTAACTAGTAGCGATTCCGTTCCCCAATCGGTTACAGCTGGTCCGTGTAAAATCTCGACACCAAGCTCTTTCAACCGTTGGTAGTTCTGGTCTACATCCTCAACCTCGATATGAAGAATGATTCCTGACTGAAAGTTTTCCAAAGGAACCAAATGATTTTGAGACAACATGAGACAATGACTGCCAATCGTAAACTGAGCAAAACCGTCATCAACATAGTCTGCCTTTTTATCCAAAATACGCTCCAAGTCAGCACAGACTTGAGGGACATCTGAAACAATAATATCTAATTGATTTAAATTCATTTACTATCCTCCAGAAAAAGACCGGATTGCTCCGATCTTTTCAAGTTCGACTCTAGAAAATCAAAGAATAAAATCTACAAAGTTTACATTTGATTTTCGATGAGAGAAATTATTTGATTGCGCGTGATTGCAATCCTTCTTCTTCCAAGAAGAGGCGGAATGGTACGAGTTCTTCTGCTTCGTATTTCCTTGAAGGCTTTGATTGCTTCTTCTGAGTGTTGTTTTGGATCCAATTCAAGTACTTCTACTGGAAGTGGACGATGTTGAGAGATGCGAGCATCGATCACAACAGTTTTACCTTCTTTGTTCAATTTAACAGCTTCAGCAACAACTGCATCGATATCTTCGATACGATCAACTGTAAATCCTACAGCACCTTGCGCTTCAGCGATTTTCGCATAGTCAGCATTAGGGAAGTCACAACCAAACAAGTGTTTGTTTGTGTCTTCGTATTTGTCCTTGATGAAGGCATATTTACCATTTGAGAAGACAACGTTGATAACTGGAAGGTCGTATTGAACGTTTGTGATCACGTCTGGGTAGCACATGTTGAATGCACCGTCACCCATGATGTTCCATACTTGGCGATCTGGATTGTCTTTCTTAGCAGCGATACCACCAGGAAGGGCAATACCCATTGTCGCAAAGAGTGGAGATGTACGCCACATGTTCTTAGGTGTCATGTGAAGGTGACGAGTAGATGTTTGAGTAGTGTCACCTACGTCGATTGAGTAGATAGCGTCTTGATCAGCATGTTTGTTGATTGCATTGTAAACTTGATACAATTGCAATTCACCCTCAGTTTTACCTTCGAGTTTGTTCATGTAATCACGCCAGTTTTGGTTGTTCTTAACGTTTGCACGCCACCATGGAGTAGATTCTACTGGGTTTACTTTGTCAAGGATTGCTTTCGCTGCTTGACCTGCATCACCAAGGATAGAAGCATCAAGGGCATGACGTTTACCAAGTTTGTAAGGGTCAATATCAACTTGGATGAATTTTTCAGTGTTCTTGAAGGCTTCGTAAACTTCAGCAAATGGGAAGTTTGAACCAAGGAAAAGAACGGTGTCTGCTTCAAAGACCACTTCGTTGGCTGGTTTCCAACCAACACGGTAAGCAGAACCTGTCAAACCTTCGTAGTTCCATTCAAAGGCTTCAAAGTTTTTACCAGTTGTGATGATTGGTGCTTTGATTTTACGTGACAATTCAGTAATCACTTCACCAGCTTTAACACCACCGTAACCAGCATAGATAACTGGGCGTTCAGCATTGTTCAAGATTTCAACAGCTTTGTCGATTTCAACTTCGTTCAAGGCAGGAGCGATGAATGAACGTTCGTATGAACCTGAACCATAGTATGAGTTTTCGTCGATTTCTTGGAAACCGAAGTTTACTGGGATTTCAACAACAGCTGGACCTTTTTAGAAACTGCAGCACGGCAAGCTTCGTCGATTACTTTTGGCAATTGCTCAGCGTAAGCGACACGTTTGTTGTAAACAGCGATACCGTTGTACATTGGGTTTTGGTTCAATTCTTGGAAGGCATCCATGTTGAGTTCATTAACTGGACGTGATCCAAGGATAGCAAGGAATGGAGTGTTATCCATAGCTGCATCGTAAACACCGTTAATCAAGTGAGTCGCACCTGGACCACCTGAACCAACTGCAACCCCGATTGAGCCGCCGAATTTAGCTTGCATGACCGCTGCAAGAGCACCTGTTTCTTCGTGGCGAACTTGCAAGAAGCGGATATCTTTGTCTTCAGCCAAAGCGTCCATCAATGAGCTGAGTGTTCCTGATGGGATACCGTAGATTGTGTCTACGCCCCATGTTTTCAATACGTTGAGCATTGCTGCAGATGCAGTAATTTTCCCTTGAGTCATAATAATAACTCTCCTTCAAATATTTTTAAAACTTGATAAATCCGTTTTCATATACTAATTGGAAACGTTTCAGCAAATTTTTACTCTACTACTTTACCACATTTGTTTTGGGTATCCTAAGAATGTGCTCAGAAGTTTTTATTCTCTATTACAGTACAGTTTGAAAACGTTTTTAATATCTGTTTTATAATAAAAAGCGAGCAAGCTCGCTTTTAGTCTATTTTACTAAAGTTTAGCATGAGTGAACTGGTTAATACAGATACAGAACTAAAGGCCATGGCAAGACCTGCCAGTTCTGGATTGAGGGCCAGTCCAACACCTGAAAAGACTCCTGCCGCTATCGGAATTCCGACGACATTGTAAATAAAGGCCCAGAAAAGATTGAGCAGAATACGATTAAAGGTTTTCTTACTCATATCAAAAGCACGAACAACTCCTAGGAGGTTATTGGTTGTTAACACCAAATCTGCTGACTCGATGGCGATATCGGTTCCAGCTCCCATAGCAATCCCGACATCCGCTACACTGAGGGCAGGAGCGTCATTGATACCATCACCAACAAAGGCTACTTTTCCAGCTGATTGTAGTTTATGGATTTCATGGGCTTTTTCTTCTGGCAAGACACCTGCAATGACCTCTTCGATTCCGATCTGATTGGCAATAGCACGCGCCACGCCAGCATTATCCCCTGTCAGCATGACTGTTTTAAGTCCACGTTTTTTCAGCTGACTGATGGCGAGCTTGGCATTTTCCTTGGGGATATCTTGCAGGGCAAGCAAACCTTTGATTTCATTGTCAACAGCCAAGTAGACAACTGTCTTAGCTTCTTTTTCTAGTTCTTCTAGTTTTTCTTGATAAGTGCTAGAAATGTTCATGCCATCCAGCATTTTAGCATTTCCAAGCAAAACTTGTTTTCCATTGATTTGCCCTGAAACACCTTTTCCGTGCAAGGCTTGGAAATTTTCCACAGTGTGAAGCTCAAGTCCAGTTTCAGTCGCTCGCTTGACAATGGCCACAGCCAGTGGGTGTTGAGAAGCTTCTTCCAAGGAAGCTGCCAATCCAAGCACTTCTACTTCGTCGCCAATGACATCAGTGACCACTGGTTTTCCTTCTGTCAAAGTTCCTGTCTTATCAAAGACGAGAGTTTGGACTTTCTGGATTTCCTGTAGGACGGTTCCATTTTTAGGAGAACCCCCATCTTGGCACTCCGCCCTGTTCCTACCATGAGGGCTGTTGGTGTTGCAAGACCTAGGGCACAAGGGCAAGCGATAATCAAAACTGCCACACCATAAAGTAGAGAGGTCACAAAACTAGCCCCAAGTAAGACAAACCAAATCCAAAAAGTCAAAATCGCTAAAATGACAACTGCTGGGACAAAAATTCCTGAAATCTTATCCGTCAAATCCTGAATCGGTGCACGGCTGGTCTGGGCTTTCTTCACAAAGTCCACAATCTGAGCCAAGACAGTCTCTGAACCAACTTTTTCTGCTTTAAAAACCAGTGTTCCACTATTATTGATAGTGGAGCCAATCACAGTATCTCCAACTGTTTTGTCTACCGGCAGGCTCTCACCTGTCACCATGGATTCATCAATACTGGAGACACCTTCGACAACAACACCATCAACCGCGATCTTTTCACCGGGACGCACTCGAATCAGGTCACCTACCTTGACTTGCTCCAAGGGAACTTGGACATAGCTATCCTCACGCAAGACTTCTGCTGTTTTAGCCTGCAAATCTAGTAATTTCTCCACAGCTTGAGAAGTGTTTTTTCGCATTTTTTCCTCAAAAACCGCCCCCAAAAGAACGAAGAAGAGGATAAATCCAGCACTTTCAAAGTAAACAGGGAGACCAGCAAAGAGAGCAACTAGACTATAGAGATAGGCTACTAGGGTTCCCAGCGCCACCAAGGTATCCATGTTGGCATTGTGCTTTTTAAAGCTGGCCCAAGCGCTCTGGATATAAGGACCACCGGCCACTAGCATGATAGGTGTTGTGGCTAAAAAGGTACCCCAATGCATGACTGGATGACTAATAGTCCCTGTCAACATCCCAATCATGAGGAGAACAAGAGGCAGAGTAAAGATGCTGGTAATCCAAAAACGCTGTAAAGTGACAAAGATTTTCGCGTCTTCTCAACTACGGTATAGCTTCCTTTTTGCATCTTCATGCCACATGAAAATTCATGTTGACCTAATTCTTGAGGTGTAAAACGAATTGTCTTCTCCTCGTCTACACCGATTGCTTCTAGAATTCCTTCTTCTTCAAAAAGAATTTCCTTATAACAGTTTGAAGGAGTCACACGATGAAAGGTAATCTCCGCTGGAATCCCTTTTTGAAGCTGGATATGAGCTGGATGATAGCCTTTTTCAGCTGTGATACGGATTTTTTGAATGCCATTTTCTAGGCTTGCTTTCACAATTTCAGTCATCATTTCCTCCTACTCTACAATCATCTTACCGTGCATCATGTTCATGCCACAAGCAAAGCCAAACTCTCCAGCCTGTTCAGGCGTGATTTCCACTACATACTCTTCACCCATAGGCAAGTCCGCATGCACACCAAAATCTGGAAAGACGATCTGATCCAAACAAGGTGAAGGATCCTTACGGTCAAAGACAATGCGGGCTGGCACTGATTTTTTAAGAATAATCAACTCAGGAGTATACCCTCCCATGACTTCCACTCGAATCTCTTGGTAGCCCTTTTTTTGCTGGGCTTTCTGTCTAGATTTTTCAGGCTTTTTGAAAAACCAAAACAAGATAAACGCGATAAGGGCAAGACAAATAATGGTTACAATACTATTTAACATGGCGTCTCCTTTACATACAATTACATTTTACTTCAACAACTGCTCTAGCTTTTTTCTTAGAAATCACAGCTTCCAAATCTTCCAAGTCAGCCAAAGTGAAATCACATTCCACAATCAAGTCAGCCAACAAGTTCTTAATCCTACGGGAACAAACCTTGTCCTTGATATCTTGGACAAGCAAGTCTCGACTCTGGTCCAGAGTTAAAAGGGCTGAATAAACAAAGGACTTGCCCTCTTTTTTCCTGGTCAGACACTCTTTCTCAACCAGACGAGCCAAAAGGGTTTGAACCGTGGATTTGGACCAGTCAAACCGCTCTGCCAGAACCCTGATCAAATCCGTGCTGGTCTGTTCTCCCTGCATCCAAACAATCTTCATAACCTGCCATTCTGCATCTGAAATCTGCATTAGCACCCCTCCAAAATCTACATTTGTCAATTATAAATCTAAGTATACTCTCAAAATCTACATTTGTCAATTATAAATCTTCTTATTTCTTCGAAAAATAGAATTTTAAGTATATAAGGAGAGATTTGCAGTCAAATTTTACTATATAAACTATAAAAATATGCTATACTGAAGAAAAAAGAAAACAACCACTAGGGGTGCGTAAAGCTGAGATTAACGACTGTTAGATCCCTTTGACTCAATCTAGGTAATGCTAGCTGATGGAAGTGGAAATGATAGTGAGGACTACCCAGTCTTCTATTACTTTCCTGAAACAGACTAGCTTGTTCTTGAGAATACAAACTTCAGTTGGTTGGGAGGTTTTAGATGACTTATTTACCCGTTGCTCTAACCATTGCTGGGACAGACCCTAGTGGCGGTGCTGGCATTATGGCTGATTTGAAGTCATTCCAAGCTAGAGATGTCTATGGAATGGCAGTTGTCACCAGCCTTGTCGCTCAAAATACCAGAGGCGTTCAGCTAATCGAGCACGTCTCCAACCAAATGCTGGAAGCTCAACTGGAAAGTGTCTTTTCGGATATCAAGCCTCAGGCTATAAAAACTGGGATGTTGGCAACTACTGAAATCATGGAGATCATCCAACCCTATCTTAAAAAACTGGACTGCCCCTACGTGCTTGACCCTGTTATGGTCGCAACAAGCGGTGATACCCTGATAGATACCAGTGCGAGAAGCTACCTAAAAACAAACCTGCTTCCCCTTGCAACCATTATCACCCCCAATCTTCCTGAAGCAGAAGAGATTGTTGGTTTTTCAATCCATGATCCAGAAGACATGCAGCGTGCTGGTCGCCTGATTTTAAAGAATTTGGTCCTCAGTCTGTAGTTATCAAAGGTGGTCATCTTGAAGGCGGTGCCAAGGATTTCCTCTTTACTAAGGAGGAGCAATTTGTCTGGGAAAGCCCACGAATTCAAACCTGTCACACCCATGGTACTGGATGTACCTTTGCTGCAGTGATTACGGCTGAACTAGCCAAGGGCAGAAGTCTTTACCAGGCAGTTGATAAGGCCAAGGCCTTTATCACAAAAGCCATCCAAGACGCTCCTCAACTCGGTTATGGTTCTGGTCCAGTCAACCATACAAGCTTTAAAGATTAAAAAAAACTCTCTAGTTCCCGCTTTAAGGGAATTAGAGAGTTTTTAATTAGGAAATCATGTCATCCAGCTTTGTTAAAAATGCTTGCGTTTTTGCCTCTATATCTTCTGCCTGCATCAAATCACGGACTACAGCTACACCAGCTATGCCAGTTGCAGCAAGCTGGTCAATATTCTCTGACGTCAAGCCTCCAATAGCAACTACTGGAATGGAGACCGTTTGGCAAATTGTTTTCAAGGTTGAAATCAGGGTGATGGGGGCATTTTCTTTGGTCGTAGTCGGGAAAATGGCTCCTGTTCCCAAGTAATCCGCACCCGATGTTTCTGCTTCGAGGGCTCTTTTAACTGTTTTAGCAGTGACACCGAGGATTTTTTCAGGACCCAAGACTTTGCGGGCAACCGAAACTGGTAGTTCATCGTCGCCTATATGCAACCCAGCAGCATCAACCGCAAGACAAACATCCAAACGATCATCGATAATCAAGGGAACTTGATAGGTATCTGTTATTTCCTTGACTTGTTTTGCCAGTTGATAGTATTGATTGGTCGTGAGATTTTTTTCTCGTAGTTGGATGATGGTAACACCTGAACGGCAGGCCGTCTCTACCTTTTCAAGAAAACTTTCCAAGGAATCTTGGTAGCGATTGGTGACCAGATATAGTCTGAGTGCTTCTCTATTCATGAATATCTCCTTTGATAGCTTTTAGCCAGTTTTCATCTCTTTTTAGAAGAGAGAGCTGATTGAGAGTTTGAAAGCGGAAATCTTCCAATCCCATTCCTTGAACAAGAATTCTCTCGGCAGAGATATTGAGATAAGAAACTGCTAGGCAAGAAGCTTCAAATGCACTCTTTCCTTGGCTGAGAAAAACGGATGTCAAGGCTCCAACTAAGTCTCCTGTCCCTGTTATCCAGTCTAATTCTGCACAGCCATTTCCCAATACAGCAACTTGATTCTCTGAAACGATGAGATCCTTGGGTCCAGTGACTAGGAACGACATACCAGGATAAAGCTGACACCAGTCTTTCAAGACTTGAAGCAAATCCTCAGTTTCTTGGTCTTTAGCACTAGCATCGACCCCAACTCCGTGGTGCTTTAAACCAACAAGACTTCGGATTTCCGACATGTTTCCTTTAAGGACTGTGGGCTTGTATTCTAAAAGATCTCTAACTAGTCCCTTACGAATGGGAGATGCTGCTACGCCAACCGCATCTACTACCATTGGGAGACAAGTTTGAGCTGCATAAGAAACTGCCATACGGATTGCTTTCTCCTTCTCAGCAGACAAATGCCCCAGATTGATAAAGAGAGCTTGGCTTTGTTTGGTAAAATCAAGAACCTCACGGGGATCATCTGCCATGACAGGTTTGCATCCCAGAGCTAAAATGCCATTGGCCAGCATCTCACAGGAAATCTCATTGGTGATGCAGTGAATCAAGGAACTGGTTGCCAGAGGGAAAGGATTTGTAAATGCCTGCATCAGTCTATCCTTTCTCCAAAGAAATATCCCTGTACTTTTTTAAAGAATTCCTGCTTGATTAAAAATCGAAAGGCAATAAGGGAAATCGCTGTACCGATCAATGTTGCTCCAAAAAATCGAGGAGTGTAGATAAACCAGCTAAGCTTGGCCGCAGATCCTGTAAAGAGAACCATAACAGGATAGGAAACAATAGAACCGATAATACCTGTTCCCAAAATCTCTCCTAGAGCAGAATAGTGAAATTTCCGACCATACTTATAAAAGAGACCTGCAAGGAGGGCTCCGAAAGTTGCTCCTGTAAGAGCTAAAGGTGGAATCCCTTGAGTTGTCATACGGATAAAGGCTGTGGCTGTAGCCATGATCAAGGCATAAACAGGTCCCATCAAGATCCCTGCTAGGATGTTGACTACACTGGACATTGGTGCCATTCCTTCAATTCGAAAGATGGGTGTAAGTACTACGTCAAGAGCAATCATCATGGATAAAATGGTTAATTTGTGAACTTGTAGTTGGTGGTTTCTCATTTTCTATTTCTTCTCGGTTTCTAAGGACTGCAAATCACTTGTCCAGGTTTGATGTTGGTAAGCCATCTCCCAAAACTTGGCTTCCATATGGACACTTCGATGGAAGGCCTCTAGCATTTTTTGTTTGTCCGTCTCGTTGCTTTCTCGATAGAGCTGATTGACCAGGGCTTCTTCCTCTTTAATCTGCTGTTCTAACTCATCGGTGATATAGGTTTCAATCCACTGTTGATAAAGAGGATTCGGGGATGGTTTGCGATTAAGTGCCTTGCCCAAATCATGGTATAACCAAGGACATGGAAGCAAACTAGCAAAAGCAATGCCCAAGTTTGACTCTGCAAATTGCCGATAAATATGAGAAATGTAATGATAACAGGTTGGAGCGATTAGATGTTGCTCCATTTCCTGGTCGCTGATTTCTAATTCCTTGAAAAATTGTTGGCGGATAAACAACTCACCCTCCACTAGACTCTGGGCATTTTGTTTCAAGAGTCTTTTCATCTCCTCGTTTGAAGTCTTATCAGCCAAGAGGTGATAGGCTTCTGAAAAAGACTTCAGATAGTAGGCATCCTGAATCAGGTAATAGCGGAAAATAGAAGGTTCTAAATTTCCCTCTTGTAACTGTAAAACAAAGGGATGGTTAAAGGAAGCCTGCCAAGCTTCCTTGGATAATTCCATCGCAATATCTGTAAATTCCATAATAACTCCTTTATAGAAATAGGCTGGTTTGAAGCAATAAAAAGAAAAGCAGGTAAATCAATGTTGTCCTTTGAGGAATATAAAAGGTTCGATAGTTATTCTCCAACTGTGCATGTTCGTCATATCCGTGCGCAGATAAAGCTCTCAGATAAAGATGGCGCCATCTAAAGACCGTCATCAGAACCTTGCTGTAAATCAAGGGAGACCAAACATGCAATTTTTGACCACGCAATAAGCACGCTTCCTTGAGAGACTTGATTTCCTGCTGAATGAGGGGAAAGGCATTGAATACTACAATTAAGGCATAGGCCCAAGAACGCGATAACCCCTTTTGAGCCAAGTACAAGAGAAGCTCTTTTAGGGAAATACTGGAAACAAAGACAAGACCGATACAAACTGTCACAAAAGCTCTCGTCCCAAGTATCACTGCCTGCGAAGCATCCCCATGTAACTGCACTGCCCAATAGTTAGCAAAGGAGGGCAAAATGGCGAGCAAGAGCATCCAAGCCAACATTTTAAATCGACGATAATAGAGCATAAAGAGTATGCAAAATGCGGCTACCGAAAGATTCAGAGCAATCGAAGGAATGAAAGATGTTTCCAAGGATAAAATCAGCAAGAAAAGACTGATAACCGGTGTCTTGGTTGCTACTTTGATCATACTACCTCACCTCCCCTAAAGTATCATTTTTCAGAGATGGGAGTGGTTTGCTGATGGTCACGTCTTTGAGATGACTGAGCCCCTCACTCGTCATCTCAATCCAATAATCAACCACAGAGATCAAGGGATCTAAACGATGGCTAATGATCAAAAAACTTCTTCCCTGATTTCTATCCTCCAACATCCACTGACAAAAATAATGGCATGCTCTATCATCCAAACCAGCAAATGGCTCATCTAGCAAGATCACAGAAGCCTTGCTGGTCAAGATGGTCAAAAGCTGAAGAATCTTTTGTTGGCCACCACTTAATTGATAGGGACTCTTATCAAGCGCCTGCTCCAGATCAAAATATCGTAAAGCTTGGAGTATCCGCTGATTTCTTTCAGAGTCTGGACTATCTAATTGTAGTTCCTCTCGCAGACTGACTCGGATAAATTGCTTTTCAGCTTCCTGAACAACACCCGTCAGATCACGATACAAACTCTTTTTCTTTTTCAGAACCCAACCCTTCCAAGTAATTCTCCCCTTATACTTCTGAAATTGAAGAATAGACCGAAAGAGGGTTGATTTCCCGACACCATTGTCACCCAAGATACAGGAAATTCCTTGGTAGAATGTAAAATCCGCAATGGAAAGAGGGGGCGATGATCCAGCTCACAAGTCACACGGTCCATATGGAATAGTTCTTGGCTAGAAGCAACTTCCTTTGAAGCGACCTGTATCATCTCAGAGGAAGGGATTTGAAACACTTCTCTTAGTTGACCGTCTCTTAGCTCCACCATATGGTCGATATAGGCTTCATAGTCTGTTAAATCATGGTCACACAGTATGACCGTCTTCCCATTAGAGGCCAACTCTTTTAGAATCTCCAATATCTCGATTCTGCTCTTGCGGTCAATGGAAGCAAAGGGCTCATCCAAGAGATAGACCCTAGGATTCATAGCAAAGAGGACAGCTAGCGCAGCTTTTTGCTTTTCCCCACCTGATAGGTGATGGATGGGACGGTGCAAGATTGGCTCGCAACGACATTGCCGAACCACCTCTGCTATTTTAGCATCAATCTCTTGAAGGGGATGACCGATATTCTCCAAGGTAAAAATCAGCTCCTCAAACAAGTTCTCCATGGTAAATTGATGATTGGGATTTTGAAAGAGAATACCAACCGTCTGGACACGTTCGACGATAGAAAGCTGACTGACCTCGCTCCCATTTATCAGGACTTGACCACTATAGGGAAGAGAACTGACTTGGGCAATGACTTGAAAGAGGCTGGATTTTCCTGAACCACTGCTCCCAACTAACAAGGTAAAGGCTTGCGCATGAAAAGTAAAATCAATCGGCTCAGAGAAGATTGGGGACTGAATCGCTCGTAGTTCCAGCCCCATCTATGCCTTGCCCCCAGCTGAAAACTGATGATAAAGTTTGACAATGGCACGAACCAAGATGGTACAGAAGAAAAAGACAGAAATAAAGCGCACCACAAGCAAGGAAAGGACAAAAGGAAGGGAGAAGGCGTAGTAACCTAACTTAATGTATTCATAGACAAAACTAACAAGCGTAATCCCAATACTATTAGCAGTTAGAGAGAGCCAACTTTCATAGCGATTCTTGGTTACGATAAAACCAAGTTCACTTCCCAAACCTTGAACCAAGCCAGACAAAAGGGCACCTAGACCGAATTGACTACCATAAAGGACTTCAGCAAGCGCAGCTAGCACTTCTCCAATCGTTGCGCTTCCCACTCTTGGAACAAAGATGGCAGCAATGGGCGCAGCCATACACCAGAGACCAAAGAGGATTTCATTGGCAAAGGCCTGCAAACCAAGAGGGGCCAAAATCAGAGTGAGGATATCAAACAGATAGCCTGAACCCACAAAAACGCCACCAAAAAAGATAGACAAGAAAGCAAGTAAGATAACATCTTTTAATTGCCATTTTTTCAACATAAAAAACTCCTTTTTTAAAGAAAAGTGGGGCATTCAAGGTGAGCTACCAAAAGGCTTGCCGTCAAGCCTATCCTCTTTTGATAAACAAAAAAACTCCAATTACAATCAAGAATTAGAGTTTAGCTTACAAGATTAGACAGTTCTTTTCGACATACGAAAAAAACCTTTTCACATTTCCCTTCGCCAGTCTTAACTGTATCAGGTTCAATGGGTATCATCTCAGCCTAAAGCACCCCAAATGTCTTTATTATTTTATTACTGCACCAGTATAACAGAATTTGAAAGCCCTAGCAAGATATTTGACCGGAAAATATATTTATATAGTTTGTTTGTTCATTCTTTTAATCTACATAAAAGTATTGAATCTGTCCTATAATTCATAACCAATATCAAAAAAGGCTAATTCTAAAGCAACTGCTTGATTCCAGCGTTGCTGAAGTTCTGTCAAATCTTCTCTACCTTTCCCTACACGATTGAGTTCGTCAACCAGAAATTGAACCCACTCTGTAAAGAAAGGACCTCTGTGGAGATTGATCCATTCCAAATGAATATAGGCTTCAGGTAGAGCCAAATCTTTAGAACCCCAGTCTAAATAGAGACCTTCTGCAATGACCAGCATGACTAAAAGATGAGCATAGTCTGATGAAGCAACAGCAGAATACATTAGCTCCTGAAAGGCTTTTGTTACAGGGTGCAAGGTCACTTCTAGATAGTCATTCTCTGCTACTTTTAACTCTTTGAAAGCCTTTTGGAAATAACCATCTTCATCTGCTTCAAGAAAGCCTAGTTGCTTGGCAAAACGAAGTTTGGATTCAAGCTGGTCTGCGTGAGCTACACAGGCACCCAGCATGGATAAGAAGGCATCAAAGAAATGATAATCTTGAATCAGGTAGTCTTTTAAAACCTTATTCTCAATTGTCCCCTCAAAAAGTTCCTTAACAAAACGATGATTGATTGCAGCCTGCCAATCCTTCCGACTGCTTTTTAATAATTCTCCAACAATCAAACCTGGTTGAAATGCATAGCCTTGTGTTTCCATATTTATTTTTCCTTTCTTTACTCCTTAGTAATCAATAAAATATCAAGAGATACCAAGCAAAATCGTAATTCCACTTGATAGTTTTAAAGAACATCGAGGGCATTTGCAGATAGCTACCTAAACAAGCCTATCCAGTTTGTATAAACAAAAAAACTCCAATTACAAACGAGAATTAGAGTTTACCTTACAAGATTAGACAGTTTCCTTCAACATAAGAAAAAAACCTTTTCACATTTCCCTTCGCCAGTATTAACTGTATCAGGTTCAATGGGTATCATCTCAGCCTAAGGCACCCCAAATGTCTTTATTATTTAATTACTGGACCAGTATAACAGAAATTGAAAGCCCTAGCAAGATATTTGACTGGAAAATATATTTATATAGTTTCTGATAACGATTTAATCTTTCTATACACGAAGAAATCTCGACATCAGGTGGAGGCCTTCTGCTTTATCAATACAACTTCAAATCACGTGAATCAACTGGGAAGGATGGATTGTATGGATTGTGACGGAGTTTGAAATGTTTGACATCCTCAATAGTCTGAGTTCCAGATAACTGCATGACTGTCTTCAATTCTGCATTCAAGTGCTCAAAGACTTGACGCACACCAACACTACCACCGAGAGCCAAACCATAGATCACAGGGCGACCAATAGCTACCAAGTCTGCTCCTGAAGCCAAGGCTTTAAAGACGTGTTGACCGCGACGAACACCAGAGTCAAAGATAATTGGCACACGTTTATCAACTGCTTCTGCTACTTCTTGAAGTGAGTCAAAGGCAGCTGGCCCACCGTCGATTTGGCGACCACCGTGGTTGGTTACCCAGATACCAGAAGCACCTGCGGCAAGCGAACGTTCAACGTCCTCACGGCATTGAGGCCCCTTGACATAGACAGGAAGTCCTGAGTATTCAGCGATAAATTCGACATCACGTGGAGACAAGCGTTGTTTAGCTGATTTGTAAACAAAGTCCATGGATTTTCCAGCACCTTCTGGCAGGTATTCCTCAACAATCGGCATGCCAACTGGGAAGACAAAACCATTGCGCTTATCGACCTCACGATTCCCCCCTACAGTTGCATCTGCCGTCAAGACAATCGCTTTGTAGCCTTCAGCCTTCACACGGTCCATGATATGGCGGTTAATTCCATCATCCTTACTAAAGTAAAATTGGAACCAATGAGGTGTTCCTTGAAGAGCTTCCGTAATTTCTGGAAGGTCAACGGTAGAGTAGGAACTAGTTGTATAGAGAGAACCAAACTCATGCACACCACGCGCAGTAGCCACTTCCCCCTGCTCATTTGCCAATTTATGAGCCGCAACAGGTGCCATAATAATTGGTGAAGATAATTTTTCACCTGCAAATTCAATCTCTGTACTTGGATTTTCAACATCACAAAGCGTATGAGGAACAATAAGTTTGTGGTTAAAGGCACGGATGTTCTCGCGTAAAGTGAAAGTATCCTCTGCTCCACTAGCGATATAACCAAAGGCAGCTTTAGGAATGACTTGTTGCGCCATTGCCTCCAAATCATAAGTGTTAATAAAATCTACAGGTCCTTCTGCATTGCTTGTTTTATATGACATAAAGTGTCCTCCTTATTAAGTAAGCGTTTACTTTTTCTTTCATAAACTATCTTACCTCTTTTTCAGAATCCTTTCAAAAATTTTGTCTGGAGATTTCAAATCACAGACATGATAAATATTTTCTATCATTGTTATAAAAAATTCATATTATCCAAACATGCTCTTTAGTGCTACAATAGCTATATTATTCCTAGATGGGAGGTTCTATTTTGGATTGGTCCATTGTTGAACAATATTTACCACTCTATCAAAAGGCATTCTTTCTGACCTTACATATCGCAGTTTGGGGAATTCTGGGTTCTTTTCTTGTTGGTCTAATTGTTAGTGTCATTCGTCATTATCGCGTTCCTATCTTTCACAGTTAGCAACAGCCTACATCGAATTGTCACGAAACACGCCCCTTTTGATTCAGCTCTTCTTCCTCTACTTCGGGCTTCCCCGAATAGGGATTGTTCTTTCTTCAGAAGTCTGTGCAACAGTCGGACTCATCTTTTTAGGTGGCTCCTACATGGCTGAATCTTTCAGAAGCGGACTGGAAGCAGTTAGTCAAACCCAGCACGAGATTGGTCTAGCCATTGGTCTAACGTCTGTACAGGTCTTTCGCTATGTGGTTCTTCCGCAAGCGACTGCGGTAGCCCTACCGTCCTTTAGTGCCAATGTCATTTTCCTCATCAAAGAAACCTCTGTCTTCTCTGCGGTAGCCTTAGCCGATCTCATGTACGTCGCCAAGGACTTGATTGGACTCTATTATGAGACAGACATTGCACTAGCCATGTTGGTAGTTGCTTACCTGATCATGCTTCTACCCATCTCTCTAGTCTTTAGCTGGATAGAAAGGAGGCTCCGCCATGCAGGATTCGGGAATGCAAGTACTCTTTCAGGGAAATAATCTCCTGCGTATTCTACAGGGATTGGGTGTCACGATTGGAATTTCCATTCTCTCCGTCCTTCTATCAATGATTTTCGGAACAGTCATGGGAATCATCATGACCTCCCATTCTAGAGTTATTCGTTTTTTAACACGCTTTTATCTGGAATTTATCCGTATCATGCCCCAGCTGGTACTACTTTTCATCGTTTATTTCGGCTTAGCTCGAAACTTTAATATCAATATCTCAGGCGAGACTTCGGCTATTATTGTTTTTACCCTCTGGGGTACAGCTGAAATGGGGGACTTGGTACGTGGAGCCATCACTTCTCTCCCTAAACATCAGTTTGAAAGCGGACAGGCTCTGGGCTTGACCAACTTGCAACTTTACTATCACATTATCATTCCACAGGTCTTGAGAAGACTACTACCACAAGCCATCAATCTTGTCACTCGTATGATCAAAACGACTTCCTTAGTTGTCTTGATTGGGGTTGTGGAAGTTACCAAGGTTGGGCAACAAATCATCGATAGCAATCGCTTGACCATCCCAACAGCTTCCTTTTGGATTTATGGAACTATTCTGGTCCTGTATTTCGCAGTCTGTTTTCCTATTTCCAAACTATCCACTCACTTAGAAAAACATTGGAGGAACTAAATGTCTGAAACTATCTTAGAAATCAAGGACCTAAAAAAATCCTTTGGAGACAATCCCATCCTCCAAGGCCTTTCTCTAGATATCAAAAAGGGGGAAGTCGTCGTCATTCTAGGACCTTCTGGTTGCGGAAAAAGCACTCTCCTTCGTTGCCTCAATGGCTTAGAAACCATACAAGGTGGAGATATTCTTCTGGATGGCCAGTCCATTATTGGCAATCAGAAAAACTTTCACCTAGTTCGTCAAAAGATTGGCATGGTCTTTCAAAGTTATGAACTCTTTCCTCACCTAGATGTCCTTCAAAACCTCATATTAGGGCCTATCAAAGCTCAGGGACGAGACAAGAAAGAAGTAACGGAGGAAGCTTTGCGACTACTGGAACGTGTGGGTTTGCTCGATAAAAAGACAGTTTTGCTCGCCAATTATCTGGTGGACAGAAACAACGAGTTGCGATTGTCCGTGCCCTTCTCATGCATCCAGAAATTATCCTCTTTGACGAAGTGACAGCTTCACTTGATCCAGAAATGGTGCGTGAAGTTCTGGAACTCATCAATGACTTGGCTCAAGAAGGGCGCACCATGATTCTGGTAACCCACGAAATGCAGTTTGCCCAAGCTATTGCAGATCAGATAATCTTTCTCGACCAAGGGAAAATCGCTGAAGAAGGAACGGCTCAGGAATTCTTCACCAATCCACAAACCAAACGAGCACAGGAATTTTTAAACGTCTTTGACTTTAGCCAGTTCGGCTCATATCTATAAAGGAGATTTTTATGAAACTACTCAAACCAATTCTAACTGTTTTTGCTCTAGCATTTGCGCTTATCTTTGTCACAGCTTGTAGCTCAGGTGGAAGCTCTGATGCTTCATCAGGAAAAACAACCGCCAAGGCTCGCACTATTGACGAAATCAAAAAAAGCGGTGAGTTACGAATCGCGGTATTTGGTGACAAAAAACCATTTGGTTATGTTGACAACGACGGTTCCTACCAAGGCTACGATATCGAATTGGGTAACCAATTAGCTCAAGACTTGGGAGTAAAGGTTAAATACGTCTCTGTTGATGCTGCCAACCGTGCTGAATACTTGATTTCAAACAAGGTGGATATCACGCTTGCTAACTTCACAGTTACTGACGAACGTAAGAAACAAGTTGACTTTGCCCTTCCTTACATGAAAGTATCACTCGGTGTTGTGTCACCAAAAGATAAAGTCATCAAAGACGTTAAAGAATTAGAAGGCAAAACTTTGATTGTTACAAAGGGAACGACTGCTGAAACTTATTTTGAGAAAAATCACCCAGAAGTAAAACTCCAAAAATACGACCAATATAGCGATGCCTACCAAGCCCTTCTTGACGGACGTGGAGATGCCTTCTCTACTGACAATACTGAAGTCCTAGCATGGGCTCTTGAGAATAAAGGATTTGAAGTAGGAATTTCTTCCCTCGGTGACCCAGATACCATCGCACCAGCAGTTCAAAAGGGTAATCAAGAACTTCTTGACTACATCAACCAAGAAATTGAAAAACTTGGTAAAGAAAACTTCTTCCACAAGGCTTATGAAAAGACACTTCACCCAACCTACGGTGACGCTGCTAAGGCAGATGATCTAGTTGTTGAAGGTGGAAAAGTAGACTAACATCTAATAAACATGACAAAAAGAAATCAGGTAATCCTAGTGACTACCTGATTTTCTATGTTTTAGGCATTTTGCCAATTTTCTTGGTCTTCTTTAAAGCGTTTTAGGAGGTCGAGTCCTTCTGGCGTAATGTAACCTTCTTCTTGGGCTAGGTGGATGAGTTCGCTGTAGTTAGAAAGTGTCACCAATTTCACATCAGCATCCGCAAAATTCTTATCGGCTTTCGGCAATTGATAACTGAAAATCGCTACAACTCCAAGCACATCGGCTCCTTCGCGTTTAGCTGCTGCTACGGCTTCAAGAACAGACCCACCCGTTGAAATGAGGTCTTCAACAACAACCATCTTTTGACCTTGTGCTACGCGACCTTCGATTTGGTTACCAGCTCCGTGGTCTTTTGGTTTGCTGCGGATGTAGGCAAAAGGCAAGTTCATCTTGTCAGCAATGATCGCTCCGTGTGGAATTCCTGCTGTCGCAGTTCCTGCAATCACTTCTACTTCTGGAAATTCTGCTTTAATAGCTTCCACAAAACCATTTTCAATCAAGCTACGAGTTTCTGGATAGGCAAGCGTCACACGGTTGTCAGTATAAATCGGTGACTTGATACCTGATGCCCAAGTGAAAGGTTCTTCTGGTTTGAGGTAAACGGCTTGGATTTTCAAGAGGTGGCTAGCGATATCTTTAGCAAGTGTCATAGTATTCTCCTTTTGTTTTTATAATCTATTTCTTTCATTTCAGTCTTGGTTCCATTCATTCTTGATAGCATGATAAGCTGCAACAGGATCTTCAGCTTGGGTAATAGGACGTCCCACTACGATATAGTCACTACCGATTTGATAGGCGTCAGCAGGTGTCATGACACGTTTTTGGTCTCCAACTGTAGCTCCCGCTGGACGAATTCCCGGTGTCAAACAGATAAAATCTTTGCTTGTTGCTTCTTTGATAAGCTTGACTTCCTGAGCTGAGCAAACGACACCGTCCAAGCCCGCTTCAGCTGTCTTCTTGGCATAGTGAATCACAGACTCTTGCAAGCTGGTTTGGATATTTTGAAAATCCTGCATCTGGCTTTCCGACGTTGATGTAAGCTGGGTCACAGCGATCAATTTGGCTCGTGTCCCCAGACCTTCGCGCGCAGCCTTCATCATCTCCACACCACCTGCAGCATGAACGTTAGTCATGTCCACACCAAGCTGAGATAAGACTTTCATAGCCGATTTAACTGTATTGGGAATATCATGTAGCTTGAGATCCAAAAAGACACTATGCCCCAGTGACTTCAAATAACGGACAACTTCTGGACCTTCCGCATAATAAAGCTCCATCCCTACTTTTAGATAAAGACTTTCTTCTGCTGGGAAAAGAGATAAAAATTCCTTGACCGCCTCAAAACTAGGAAAATCAAGAGCAATAACTGGACGATGTTCACGCATACCTTTCTCCTTTGACCTTTACGAGCAAGAGAGTATGGTCAAAAATAAACCACGAAAAAAGGAACCTGCCAACAGCAAGGTTCCACGAAAAATGGGTAGTCTCCACCCTTTCACCGTCTAACCTTAGCTGCCTCTCTGGACTGCTTTAAAGGTTTTTTTCTATTCTATTATTTATAGTAGGACTTGTCAAGCAAAAACTTGAAACTGGATTTCTATACCACCCAAAATCAAGAGGAAAAGTTAGTCTAACGACTCTGTGATTGCTGGCTCGTTTGGCTTTGATTTCCCTGTTCTTCTTGTTTTTTCTTTTCTTCTTCCTGTTTTTTCTTCTCAGCTTCCTTGGCCTCTTGCTTGGCTTTTTCCTCAGCCTCTTCTATCAATTTATCCGCTATCGTGTAGCTGTATACTCCAGCTTCCATATCGACTACACTCGGTTCAGACAATTGTGGCTTGATTTTGCTGTAATAAGGCAATTTTTTGCTCAATTCTGATAGGGGAACCAAAATTTCATCTGTATCCAGCATGGTAATTTTTAAAAGATCTGCTGTTGCCTTGCTCGGCGCTAATTCGATTTTCTGGATTTGACTCTTGATATCCTCACTGATGGTAGACAATCCTGTTATCAGCTCTTTCACCTGCTGCTCATCGTTAAAGGTAACTGTCAGATAAGTCTCAGGCAAGTTTAAGCGATCAACAGGAGTTGACTCTACTGTGCCACTAGACAGAATAGGATAATGTTCTTCACCAGACACATAATAACCGACAATATCGAATTCCTTGACCTCAATCGTAAAGTTAGTCGGAAATTGATAGTTAATCTTCGCTGATTCTATCCAATGATTGGACTTGATTCGCTCAGCGTATGTTTCCTTATCCAACAATAGAGCTAAAGTATAGTCGCTATCTTGAATCCCAGAAGCCTGTTTGATGTCATCCGCCTGGGTGTTACTATTCCCCTTAACCTCGATATTTTTGATAGTCGAAAGTGGAGTCAACAGATAGATTGAAAGAAGAAGGACCAGGACACTGGGTACCAAGATACTCACAGCTCGCCAAATATGAACAGGCGCAATTTTAGGCTTGGCTGGTTTTTCTGGTCTTTCTTTTTTCTTCTTCTCTTTTTCCTCTTTGACTTTAGGGGCAGCCTTTTGAGATTTTTCTTCTTTTTCCGATGGTTCCTCGCTTGAACTTGAGGCTTCCTCATCTGACTCACTCGATGACTTCTTGGATTCCTCCAGTAGTTTCGAGTTGGCTTCCTTACGAGCTTGTTTTTCCTTTTCCTTCTCTTCAGCTAGGGCAGCTTCTTCCTCAGCCTTCTTCTTCAGGTATTCCTGGTTTCGTTTCTGCCATTCAGACAATTCTTGCTTCTGGTTTGATTCTTTTTTCTTATCCTTTGACATTGATATTCCTTATGCTAGGTCTTTTCTTAGTAGATCGTAAAAATCTGCAAGAGATTTCAATTCAGTCGAAGCTTTCATGCTAGCTTGGTACTGATCCTTGTGACTAAGCAAGTGACTGAGTTTCTCCTCCAAGCTTTCCAAGGTCAAGTCACTTTCTTGAAGTTCTTCTGCGTAGCCTTTCTTAACAAAATAAGCTGCATTTTCAATCTGGTCTCCTCGACTTGCTTCACGACCCAATGGTACGATGAGATGGAGTTTCGCCATGGCCAAGAGCTCAAAAATCGTATTAGCACCGCCACGCGTTACCACCACATCTGCCATCTCCATCAAAGGTTGATAGAGATCCGTCACATAATCAACACGAAAGAGATTTTGACTCAACTCATTGAGGCTAGAATCTCCAGTGAGATTGATAATATTGTAGCGCTCTGTCAGTTCTTGCTTATGATCTGTCACCAATTGGTTAAATACACGAGCTCCTGCAGAACCACCAACAAACAATACCGTTGGCAATTTAGGATCAAAGTGAGTTTGGATATCCACCAATTCATCGGGTTCTGAAGTTTTTTGGTCTGAAACCTTGGTTACTGCCCCCACATGCTCGACTTTTGCAAGACCAGCAGGCTGCTCAAATGTTGAATACATCTTAGTTGCAAATTTATAGGCGATTTTATTGGCCAAGCCCATAGAAAGGTCCGATTCGTGAATAAAGACAGGTACCCCTGACACACGCGCTGCGATAACCGGCGGTACTGAGACAAAGCCCCCCTTTGAAAAAAGAGCCTGTGGACGCAGTCGTAACATGATAAAGAGGGATTGGACGATACCCCAAGCAACTTTAAAGACATCTAGCATGTTTTGCCAGGAGAAGTAACGACGCAACTTCCCAGTCGCAATAGAGTGGAAGGTCACATTCAAGCCTGACTTGAGGATTTCTTGGTGTTCAATTCCATGCTTGTCACCGATATAGTGAACTTCCCAGCCGTCTTCGATGAACTTAGGCATTAACAAAAGGTTGAGGGTGACATGTCCAACCGTCCCCCCACCTGTAAAGACAATTTTTTTCATATTATTCCTTTAACTCCGCTACTGTGTCGATGAAAAGATCTCCACGTACTTCAAAGTTAGCATACATATCCCAGCTAGCATTGGCAGGACTGAGGAGAACCACATCTCCTTGAGTCGCGAGCTCATAAGCCTTGCGGGTCGCATCAGCAACATCTGTCGCATCTACATAAGCCACACCAGCCTTCTCTGCTGCCCGTTTGACACGTTCTGCAGATTGACCGAGGATAACCATCTTCTTGAGCCCAGTAATATCTGGCACCAATTCGTCAAACTCATTGCCTCGATCCAAACCACCTGCAATTAAGATAACCTTACTGTTGTCAAATCCTGACAAGGCTTTTTGAGTAGCCAAGATATTGGTTGACTTACTATCGTTATAGAATTTGACACCCTGAATTTCATCCACAAATTGGAGACGGTGTTTGACACCACCAAAGGCTGATAGAGTTTCCTTGATGGTTTGGTTATCCACGCCACGAAGCTTGGCTACAGCAATGGTCGCAAGGGCATTTTCTACATTGTGGCTACCTGGAACACCGATTTCACTAGCTGCCATGACCACTTCTCCACGGAAGTAGAGTTGACCATCTTCCAGATAAGCCCCATCAACCTTTTCCTGTGTTGAAAATGGTACAACGGTAGCTTGTGTTTTGGTAGCCAATTCTTTTGCCAAATCTTGGTTAAAGTTCAATACAAGGAAATCATCCGCTGTCATCTTGTTCTGGATATTCCACTTAGCCGCCACATACTCCTCAAAAGAACCATGATAGTCGATATGAGTTGGCATGAGGTTGGTAATAACCGCAATCTCAGGATGGAATTCTTGGACACCCATCAGTTGAAAAGAAGAAAGTTCCATGACGAGCGTGTCCTTGGCTGTCGCAGTTTGAGCCACTTGACTAGCAGGATAGCCGATGTTCCCTGACAAAAGACCATGTTGGCCGGCAGCAGTTAAAACTTCCCCAATCATCGTCGTTGTGGTTGTTTTCCCATTTGAACCAGTGATACCGATAATTGGCGCTTCTGAGATTAAATAAGCCAATTCCACCTCAGTCAGGACTGGAATCCCCTTTGCCAATGCCTTTTCAATCATGGGATTGCTATACGGGATACCTGGATTTTTCACCATCAGAGCGAAATCCTCATCCAACAATTCCAAAGGATGCCCACCAGTGACAACCTTGATTCCCTCTTCTAGCAAGCTTTGCGCAGCAGGATTTTCCTCGAAAGGCTTGCCGTCATTTACTGTCACAATAGCACCTAGCTTGTCTAATAAACGAGCCGCAGACTCACCAGACTTAGCCAAACCTAAAACAAGGACTTTCTTATTTTTAAATTGATCGATTACTTTCATGTCTCAAACTCCATTTCTACTCCTACTATTTTACCATTTTTATGGAAATAAAAAAGCCACAAAGTGTATTTGTGACTCTTTCTTCTAACTTAATATTCTTTTATCATCTATGTGATAAATCGGTAACTCGAATAACTTGGTCCACTTGTTCCCAAATCAGAGGATTGTGGGTCGCAATAATAATAGTTCGATTCGGATTTTTTAAAGATTCTAGGATAGAAAGTAATTCCTCAGAGTTTTTGGGGTCTAGTGAAGCGGTTGGTTCATCTGCGAGAATCAAAGGTGGATCCTTTAAAATTATCTTCGCTAGTGCAACACGTTGTGCTTCTCCTCCTGATAATTCAAAGATAGGTTGCTTTAAATCTAAATAAGAGAGGTTAACACGGTTTAGAGCTTGTTTCATCAAAGAGATTTTCTCTTTTTCTTTCAACTTATTACCAACTAAACCCAGATTGAGATTCTCTTTGACGGTTTGACTTTCAATTAAGCCAAAATCTTGAAATAAGTATCCTAAGTAATCTCTAAAGAAAACAGAGGGCTTGATATCCTTAAGAGAAGTGCCATCATAGATAATTTCTCCATTGTCATATGGCTCTAATCGTCCAATCATATTCAAGAGGGTTGTCTTACCACAGCCACTTGTACCGATTAAGGCATAAATTTTCCCACCTTCAAATTGAAGATTAGTATCTGAAAATAGCTGACGGCTTCCAAATTTTTTAGATATATTCTTTAGTTCAATCATCCTATTTTCCTTTCATAATAGTCATAGAAACACGAGATTCTTTCTGTGCTTGACGGTATAGAGTCAGTATAGCACTAACGAGGAAGATCGATAAAGTTACCAATCCAATCACCACATCTCGACTACGCCAAATAAAGAGACTCGCACCGAATACAAAACTAGCAAATTGACTAATCATATACTGAGCGTGCGTTTCAAAAAATCGCAAACCAGAAATTCGTTTAATCAAAATCTCACGACGGAATTGTTCAAAATAAAGAAGATTCACAGAATAAAAGAGAAGCAAAGAACTCGCGATTCCAATAATAGCTCCTAAAATAAGGGTTAGAGTTTGTGTTTGAACCTCATAGTAACGTGCGAGGTAAACACTTCGTCCCTCCTTGAGGTAGGATACTTGATCATAAATTCCTGCATTTTTCAAGAGTTTAATCCCATCTTCATATCCTTTGACAAAGATATTCTTACCAGCATTGATAGACCAACTAGATAAGGATGTAAAACTATCACCTGTAGAAGTCGGCGTGAATACCACTAAAATCGGATCCGTCAAATACTGAGTGGATACGGGGTTCTCACCGTTATTATAAACAAATCGCTTTTCTCCCATTGAAAGATAACTAACGTGCGCTTTCATCTCATAATCCAAAGGAGCACTTGCCTCCTCACCAGATTTTCCATAATAACTCAAGCTTTCTTCAAAGAGTTTTTTTAGTTCTGCTTCTTGAGAGCGCAAATGTTCTGGGAGCAAGAGGACAAACTCACCTTTTTGGAGATGGGCTAACTTCTGTTTGGTCTCAGCATCTACCACGACCTTTTCCTTCTCCAAATAACTAGGACTAACATAGAGCGTATTAGCATCTGGACTATAGGTATCCAGTGTCTCTCCCTGTTCATTTTTTCCTTGTGGATTGGCAAAATGGAGCAGATTATCCTTTACATAAAGGGCTTGTTCTTCTTCGATTGCTTCCTTGGCAAAGGCATACCACTTGCTCTGATTTTCTGTATCTTTTACTCTATCACCTAAGCCAAAAGAAATTTGATAATAATCTGCTCGGTCTTCCCAAGCTTGCTTGGATAGTTGGAGTTCCTGTAAACGCTGGTAAGAAGTCAAGCCAGTCTTGACTGCATAACCTACTGTAAAGACAGCAACCAACTGACATAGTAAGGTCAAGGTCATCAAACGTTTGAGGGGCAAACGTCCTTTTAACACAGGAACCAAAGCCTTGTAGCTCAAGCTCATCAAGTAGAGCAGGCTCAGTACTAGCGAAATTCCCAATAAAAAGAGAAGATAAAGCCCCACTCCGATACTAAAGGCTGCTAAAAGAACGGGATAAAAGAGCCCTTGTCCGAGGAGGACAGCACCTCCCACTATAAGGGATAAAACCCCAGCTAAGCAAAGCCACTTGACATCATCGTATAAGGCGCTTCCTATGATGGACAAGAGGGTCTGTCCTGAAAAGAGCTGGATCCCTGCAGCCCGCATCTCCTTAATCCGAGTGATAATCACCATGGCAAAGAAAGCTAATCCAAATATAGCTAAACTAATCAACAACAACGGATTTAAAGCAATCCAAAAAGCTAGACGATACGGAGGAGTTTTGCGGTCTGCAATCGCTTTATAACCTAAATCATCTAATTTTGCAGCTAATTTTTCCTTGGTCAATGAACCAGACAAGAGAAGGTAACTATTGAGAGGATCGCTCCGTTCTCGGCTTTCTTGGCTAGCCGCTTGAAACTCTTTTGGCAAGCCTCCCTGACCATAAGTCGCATAGGTGAAGTTGGTCCTTCCATCCTTACTCGGCTCTACTATCCGTCTGGCAATCAAACTCTGCTCCGAGCTTGCAAACTTCTCCAACTCTCGCTCAAACTCCTCACGAGTCGGCTCTTGTGCCCCATTTTTAACACGTAGCAAGGTAACGGAGTCATAACTAGTATAGAGATACTGAGGGGCACGTAAGATAATAATCCAAATGAAGAAGCAACTGAGAAAAATAGTAGACAAGCAAATAAATAGTTTCTTCATAGTAGACTCCTTGTGGTGAAAATTGATTTCAGGAGGTAAGATTTCAGAGTATGAAATCGGTTTCTATTTATCGCAAATATATCACCATTATGATAAATTGTCAATAGATTTTAGCAAAATATAATTATATTTTTTTGGACTAACTTTTTAAACTTCTATAACAATATAGAGCTCTTAAAATGTGGAAAAAACTCACTTGAACAAAATATTTAGGTTTATTCCTTTTTGCAAGAAACGGAATCTTAGACTTTCCGTTGTGATAAAAATGCCTGAAAACAATAGATTTCAGGCATTCGGAAACTTTGAGACTATAGGCTCAAAGTTTAGGTATGGAATTTCGAAGAAAGTCGCTACCGTCCGTAATCACCTAAGGAAAGTCTTAAAAATCTTATTTTAAACCAAAAAAGAGAGCCGTAGCTCTCTTTCTATTTATCTTCTTCTGCTCTTTTTTACAGGCATGAGCGTAATGTCTCTCAAGCTAAAGTAGGCTAGAGCCAGCATGGCGATTGTGACAAAGAATTCTGTCGGTAATTGGAAGATTTGCAAGATGGACAACATCAGCAAAATCAAGAGTGCAACAACTACAAAGACCAAGATAACGATGTTGACTGTTCCTTTGATACTTTGGGGTGTCGCAAATACATAGAGTAGTAATAAGAGTATCCCTATGATTAAATAGACCATCTTTATCTCTTTCTAGCTCTTATTCAGCTGATTTTTTCTTTTTGTTGGCTTTCTCGCGCTCTGCCTTGTTAAGGATTTGTTTACGCAAACGGATAGACTCAGGCGTTACTTCCATGTACTCATCGTCATTCAAGAACTCAAGAGACTCTTCAAGTGTCAAGATACGAGGTGTCTTGATAACCGCTGTTTGGTCCTTGGTAGCTGAACGAACGTTGGTCATTTGTTTGGCCTTAGTGATGTTAACGGTCAAGTCGTTTTCACGAGAGTTTTCACCGATGATCATTCCTTCGTAAACTCAGTACCCGGGTTGACAAAGATTGTACCACGTTCTTCGATAGACATGATTGAGTAAGTTGTAGCCTTACCAGCATCTATGGAAACAAGGGCACCACGGTGACGTCCCCCAATTTCTCCTGGAATCAATGGCAAGTATTGGTCGAAGGTATGGTTCATAATACCGTAACCACGAGTCATTGACAAGAACTCAGTTGAGTAACCGATCAAACCACGCGCTGGAACTAGGAAGACCAAACGAGTTTGACCATTACCAGTTGAAATCATATCCAACATTTCACCCTTACGTTCAGAAAGGCTTTGGATAACAGATCCTTGGTATTCTTCTGGAGTATCGATTTGAACACGTTCAAATGGTTCACATTTAACACCGTCGATTTCTTTACGATAACTTCTGGACGAGATACTTGAAGTTCATAGCCCTCACGACGCATAGTTTCGATCAGGATTGACAAGTGCAATTCTCCACGACCTGAAACAGTCCATTTATCTGGTGAATCAGTTGGGTCAACTCGTAGGGAAACGTCTGTTTGCAATTCTGCTTGCAAGCGTTCTTCCACCTTACGAGAGGTCACCCATTTTCCTTCACGACCTGCAAATGGTGAGTTGTTGACCAAGAAGGTCATTTGAAGCGTTGGCTCATCGATGTGAAGGATTGGAAGAGGTTCAATGGCATCTGTCGGAGTAATGGTTTCACCAACAAAGATATCTTCCATACCAGAAACAGCAATCAAGTCACCTGCTTTGGCTTCTTGGATTTCACGACGTTCCAAGCCAAAGAAACCGAAAAGTTTTGTAACACGGAAGTTCTTGGTTGTACCATCTAGTTTAGAAAGGGTAACTTGGTCTCCAACTTTCACACTACCACGGAAGACACGACCGATACCGATACGTCCAACGAAATCATTATAGTCCAAAGTGACACTTGGAATTGCAAAGGCTCATCTGAGTTATCTACTGGAGCTGGGATATGGTCGATAATCGTGTCAAAGATTGGTGCCATCGTAGCTTCTTGGTCAGCTGGATCATCTGACAAGGAAGATGTTCCATTGATAGCTGAAGCATACACCACTGGGAAGTCAAGCTGGTCGTCATCTGCACCAAGCTCGATGAAAAGTTCCAAGACTTCGTCCACTACTTCTGCTGGACGAGCTGATGGTTTATCGATTTTATTAACAACCACGATTGGAACAAGGTCTTGTTCCAAAGCTTTTTTCAATACGAAACGAGTCTGTGGCATGGTTCCTTCGTAGGCATCTACGACCAAAACAACACCGTCAACCATTTTCATGATACGCTCAACTTCTCCACCGAAGTCCGCGTGTCCTGGTGTGTCCATGATGTTGATACGAGTTCCGTTGTAAGCAACGGCTGTATTTTTAGCAAGAATTGTAATTCCACGCTCTTTTTCGATATCGTTTGAGTCCATAGCGCGCTCTGCCAATTCAGTACGTGCATCAAGCGTTTCTGATTGTTTCAACAATTCGTCAACGAGGGTTGTTTTCCCGTGGTCAACGTGGGCGATAATCGCAATGTTACGGATATCTTCTCTTAATTTTGTCATGATTTCCTCTAATATTTAAATTTTTATTTCTAACTGAACAATTATACCACAGTCTCATTCAAAAATCACAGTTCAGCTAAGTGTAAATGTTTTCACTCTGCTTTTCTAGTCAAGGCAACTCTTTTCAAAGTCAGAGACTTATGATATGATAAGCTGGTATGCGTTTAGATAGATTATTAGCCCAAGAAAAGGTCAGTCGCAAGGCTATGAAACAGGCTTTATTAAAAAAAGAAATCCTAGTAGATGATTGTCCAGCCAGCTCACTCGCTCAAAATGTCGACACTGGATTGCAGAAATTAGTCTTTCAAGGACGACAAATCCAAGGCTACGAGCACAACTACCTCATGCTTCATAAGCCAAACGGAGTCGTTACAGCTAGCAAGGATAAGAAACTGCCAACCGTCATGGACCTAGTCCCCAAAAATATCCAGTCAGGCCAACTCTACGCGATAGGTAGGCTAGACCGCGATACGACAGGACTGCTCCTTTTGACAGACAATGGACCTCTTGGTTTTCAACTCCTTCATCCCCAGTACCATGTTGATAAATCTTATCAAGTGAAAGTCAACGGACCGCTCACGTCAGACCATATCCAAAAATTCAAAGATGGAATCGTCTTTTTAGATGGGACCACTTGTAAACCTGCTCAGCTTGAAATTTTGTCCGCAAGCCCAACAGAGAGCCGGGCCTCCATCACCATCTCTGAGGGCAAGTTTCATCAAGTCAAGAAGATGTTTCTCTCAGTTGGTGTCAAGGTGACTGCCTTAAAAAGAGTCCAGTTCGGCGATTTTACATTAGACCCAAAACTAGCAGAAGGACAATACCGTCCCTTGAATCCAGAGGAATTGGAAATCATTAAAAACTATTTAGAGATGGGGCGATAAAACAAAAAAAGCTTTATGTTTAAAGCTTTTTGTTTTTTGCTTATCTAAAAAATACTGCGACGGCTAGAATCCAGTTAAGAACAGAAACTACAAGTCCTATGATATTCAGAATTTTTTCTGTTTGATAGTTTAGTCCAGATTCTTTTTGGTATGAAAAAGCCAAGACCAATCCTATGATCCCCAAAATCAGACCCACTATTGGAGAAAGCAAACCAAGGACGATAGATAAGATACCTAAAATAAGTGAAGGTTTTTTTCTTTTGTTGTGAATTCATATTACAAAATCTCCTTAAATTTAATATAAATGATGATACCATAAAATGCAAGATTTATCTATCATTAAACAGTTTTTAACAGAATGTTAGCTCGTCTTGACCTTTCCAATCCAAGAATCCAATCCATAAGAAAGGATATAAATCTCAGAGAAACCTTGCTTTTTCAGATAAAGTGCTGCATTGGTCACTCGTTGTCCACGTTGGTTTTCGTAGAGAAGGACAGGTTTATCCTTACGAAGGGCTGCAAGGCTTGACTTCAACTGACTTGAAGGAATATTGCGCGCACCAAGAATGTGTTTTCTGTGAAATTCTGCTGCATCTCGGACATCGATCAACTGTCCTTTCCGAATCAAGGCTTCAAATTCTGCATTATCCACAATCTTAGCCGCACGACGAATACGAAGGTAGTTATACCCCATCCATGCCGCCATCGCCAATACGATTCCCCAAACAATCCAAATTGTCATAAGTTCTTATCTCCATTTTTCTCTATGTAGTCTAATTCTATCTTGTGCTCTCTACGAAGAACAGCTTCCGCCTCTAGATAGTCTAGCTTGTCCATCAGACCTGCATCATAGATCCGAGAGAGTTCGAGCTTCATCAGTTCAATATCATACAAGCGCTTCCCCATGTAAACAATAATGCCAAACTGTTTGAGAAATTGCTGCACATCATAGAATGTTTTCATAGCTTCCATTTTAGCAAATTCTAGACATTTTTTCAATACTGGACCGGCTCTTTCCCCCTATTTTCTTCGTCTTCATTGCCCTTTCTTCCGCAAGTATGGTACAATAAAAACATGAGAATTCAACAACTACACTATATTATCAAAATCGTCGAAACTGGCTCTATGAATGAGGCAGCTAAGCAGCTCTTTATCACCCAACCCAGTCTCTCTAATGCTGTTCGAGACTTGGAAAAATGAAATGGGCATTGAAATCTTTATCCGCAATCCCAAGGGCATTACCTTAACCCGTGATGGGATGGAGTTTCTCTCCTACGCTCGCCAAGTTGTCGAGCAAACGCAGCTTCTGGAGGAACGCTATAAAAAAATCCTGTCGCCCACCGCGAACTTTTTCAGCGTTTCCTCTCAGCACTATGCCTTTGTAGTCAATGCCTTTGTCTCTCTGCTCAAAAAAAGTGATATGGAGAAATACGAGCTCTTCCTTCGTGAAACTCGGACTTGGGAGATTATCGATGACGTCAAGAACTTCCGTAGCGAGGTCGGTGTCCTCTTTTTAAACAGCTACAACCGCGATGTTTTAACGAAAATGCTAGATGACAATCACCTCTTAGCCCACCACCTCTTTACCGCTCAACCCCATATCTTTGTTAGCAAGACCAATCCTCTAGCTAAAAAAGACAAGGTCAAACTGGCTGATTTAGAAGATTTTCCTTACCTCAGTTACGACCAGGGGACGCACAACTCCTTCTACTTTTCAGAGGAGATTCTTTCACAAGAGCACCACAAGAAATCCATCGTAGTCAGTGACCGTGCCACCCTCTTTAATCTTTTGATTGGTTTGGATGGTTACACCATTGCAACAGGGATATTGAACAGCAACCTCAACGGAGACAATATCGTTTCCATTCCACTGGACATTGACGACCCGATTGAACTAGTCTATATCCAGCATGAAAAAACCAGCCTGTCTAAGATGGGCGAACGCTTTATCGAATACTTACTAGAAGAAGTTCAATTCGATAATTAATAGGAAAAATGAAAAAGAGAAAAGAAAAAGTTAGGAAATAAAAAGTGAAAAAGATACTACTGACCAGTGCTTTAATCCTTTCAATCGCAGGATTAGCACCCGCATCCGTCTTAGGAGAAGAAAACACTACTCAATCCACATCTGCTGTCAAGGAAGCAATTGCCAAAGAAGAAAAGAAGGAATCGAGTGTTGAGGAAAACTCTAAATCAGAAGTTCTTCCGAAAGTAAATGTGCAAGAAGACAAGCCCAAAAAAGAAGGATGGTACCAAGAAAATCACCACTGGCGTTTTTACCAAGATGATAAACCTGCTTTGAACTGGAAACAAATCCAAGGCAAATGGTACTACTTCGATCAAGATGGTAATCGTCTTCATTCTACTATCTACAAAGGTTATGCCTTTGACCAAGATGGTGTCATGATAGAAAATAGCTGGACCAAACTGGACAATCAATGGTACTATGCTGATCCTTCTGGACGACTAGCTCTGAACACTTGGAAAAAAATCAATGGTTCTTGGTACTATTTTGACCAAACTGGAAGCATGCTCAGCAACACTGCCGTTGACGGCTATCTGCTCACAAAAAGCGGGGCTATGGCGGAAAAGGGCTGGACAAAATTAGATCAAATTTGGTACTATGTCGCTCCTTCTGGAAAGATCTCGCAGGATAAATGGGAGAAAGTCAACGGTTCTTGGTATTACTTTGACAAAGACGGTGGAATGCTGAGTGCGACAACCTTCAAGGGCTACCTCTTCAACCAGAGTGGAGCTATGGCAGAAAACAACTGGGTCAAAATCAAGGATACTTGGTTCTATGCGAACGGGTCAGGGAGATATATCCAAGACAACTGGCAAAAGATTCAAGGTTCCTGGTACTCATTTGACCAGAATGGTGGAATGCTAGCAGACAAATGGAAAGAAAGCTACTACCTTAAAACCAGTGGAGCCATGGCGGAGAATGAGTGGATCTTCGATAAAGCCTACAAGAGCTGGTTCTATCTAAAAGCGGATGGCCGTTATGCAAATCAGGAGTGGATTGGAGCATACTACCTCAAGTCAGGTGGTTACATGGCAAAGAGCGAATGGATTTACGATAACTCTGACAAAGCTCGCTACTACCTAGATAATAATGGGCATTATGTTTCAGGAACTTACAAGATAGACGGTAAGGAACACCTGTTCCAAAAATACGGTCAATGGATTTCTGAAGTTTCAACTGAAGGCGGATTTACAAAAGGCCTATACAGCAATACCATTTTCCTAGATCCTGGGCATGGTGGTCGAGATTCAGGTGCCTTTTACTACAATGTAGCTGAAAAAGATCTCAACATGCAGATTTATCGTAAGCTTCGTACTAAGTTAGAAGAACTAGGCTACAAGGTCCTCACTTCTCGTGATAGTGATATTGACGTTGATTTTGTTACCGAACGTTCTCGTATGGTTAATAAGACCAACTCTGATATTTTTATCAGTATTCACTTCAACGCTACTGGTAATACCTACTCAAAAGCAAGCGGTATTCAAACCTACTCCTATAGCGATGAACCTGATTATCCAAGTAGGATTAATAAATTCTGGCACAATCACCCTGATCGTATGAGTGAAAGCAAACGCCTCGCCGCTGCCATCCACTCCTCTCTTCTAGCAGAAACAGGAGCTAAGGACGCTGGCTTGTTGGAGAGCAGCTATGCCGTACTACGCGAAACAGCCAAACCAGCCGTTCTCCTAGAGCTTGGTTATATGGATAATTTCTCCGAAAACCAACAAATCAGAGATAGCCGCTACCAAGATAAACTGGTCGCAGGCATTGTAAAAGGGATCCAAAAATACTACGCTGGTAAATAAAAACAAAGTCTCGAGAAATCTCGAGACTTTTTATTTGCCTTCTTTTTTATCTTTATCAGGAAAGAGGTAGCCAAGCCCTACACAAGCTAGCACACCGGCACCAATCACCAAACCATTTGAAATTGGCAAAAGATCAAAAATAGCATTTGCGATGATAAAGGCAATGATCAAGCACATCAGACTAGCCTTGTAATCTTTTTTCAAAAAGTTTTCTAGTGTGAAATAGAGGAACAATCCTACCGGAATGAGTGACCAGAGGTTGACATCCAAACTTGGCCATCCAACAGAACCGAAATACAATACTAGCGCTGCTGCTACTAAAAATACAAGTCCTAATAATTTTTTCATTTTTTTGTCTCCATTTTCTTTTTTAGGTTCTTGAGTTGTCTGATACTGACCCCTCACGCCCCTTACATGAACCATTATAGCAGAGGAATTTTTCAAGAACAAGCCCTTTTGCCTATCTGGTCAATATCTCTGTCTAAGTGGTTGAATATTTGTAACAAAAGAAAAAGAAGCACTAATGGGCTTCTTGATTCTGCCGATTGTAACAGTATTTTTGAACGAATACCATCTAGTTTTTCTTTTCCTTTGGCTCTAGAGAAGATTTGATTGATTCACGGTCTGCTTGTAGTTGAGCTAAGTTCTTTTCTGCTTCCTCAAGTTTACTGGTATCTGGTTTCACACGATAATAAACATTTTCTGGTTTCATTAACATAGACCCATAATCTTGTCCTGAAAGTAGTCTTTCCTCAGTATGATTGCTTTTATCCGTAATCTTTCCGTCATCAGCAGGTTGCATAACGACTCCACTTGGCACAGCTACTATTACAAATCCTCCAGCAACAGAATCTTTTACCCATGCACTGATAGACGCTGTCTCAGGGTTACGATTATCTTGTCCTTTTGATACCTTTAATCCAACTACAGATTCGTACTTTTGATCATTTGTAAACCAAGTCGCACGTACTTCTCCAGAATCATTAATAATGTATTCATTACCAGATTGACTACGCCAAGTACCTTCTAAACTAGACAAGTCATTGTTCTTAATTGCTTCAATATCTAATTTTGGAACAGCAGTTTCTTTCTTGAACTTGCTAACAAATGCTTCTGCTTCCGTAATTTTGGTATCTAAAGCAGTCAGTTGATCCTTGAGTTTCTGAATTTCCTCTTGTTTATCCTTATCAGTCTCATCTGTCTTTCCTTGGCTTGTAGACGATTGACTTGTTGACTCTGTAGTTGAAACAGCAGACGATGCTTGATTTGACTCTTTCTTTACAATCAGAAAATATGAGAAAATACTTACCAAGATAAGAGTGACTAAAACAGCGAGTGCTATGCCAATATAGATTTTTATTTTTTTATTTGGAGTCAACTTTGATTCTGACCGCTTACGTCCGTTAATCTCTTCAAATTGTCTTTCCCGTTCTTTCTTATTCATAATTTTCTCCTTTTTGATTTATATTCAGCCAAGTTTGCGAGACTTCATTCGTTACTATCCATGAACTTTTATGACTTTTTAAAAAAATCAAAGCAAAAATTTCTAGAATAATTAACAGCCTATAGTCCTCTAAAACGGAACGAAAACAAGTGCTTATTAAAATATATTATACCACAAAATATAAATTTTAGTTTTAATTTATAAGTAGGAGTTTCTGACGTTAAATAGAACCTATCTCAAACGTTCCACCTTTCCTATATTTACAAAAAAAGAAGCCCGTTTGGACTTCTTGATTCTGCCGATTGCAGGGCTTGAACCTGTGACCTACGCGTTACGAGTGCGTTGCTCTACCAACTGAGCTAAATCGGCGATTACCCTTTTAGTATAGCACTCTGAGAATAGATGTCAAGAAATTTTTATCTCCATTAGAAAAAGCCTGTCCTGAGACAAGGCTTTTACATATATCTCTATTAAATCTCCCATTTTCATAGAAATCTAAATAATATATTTATAAATCAATACTTTCACAAAACTATGTCATCACCTCACTATCTAATCTCAGTACATAAACCATTTTTTCTATAGCTTTTGTCTTAATCTTTATTTTTTCTCTTCAATCCAAGAAAAGCTCCTACTATAAACATGATTCCGGCAGCTAATAGTGTCTGGGCTCCGCTTGCTGTTCCGGTTTTTGGCAACTCATTAGGATTGTTACTAGTTGATTTACTATTGATGTTGGTATTTTTATTAGTTAAGTTTCCTTGTTCATTTAGATAAATGTTCTTGTTAATTTCAAAGTTTTTATCATTTTCATCAGAAACAATACTGTTGACATCATTAGTTGAATTAGATTGTGTTTTTTCTTTCTTTTTCGATACATCAAAAGTAGGTTTATTTTCCTCCTCCTTTTTCTCCTCTATTTTCTTGAATACAGGTTTTATAAAGGTATCTTTTGATAGATTAAGAACATAGCCAGCGTCTTTTTTCCCTTCGAAACCAGAAATTTCCCAACCATCAAATTGGTATCCTTTTTCTAATTCACCCATATAGACAGGTAACATAAAATCTTCTTCCGACACTATCGTTGAACTCATTTCTTTTCCATTTTGAATTGTCACAGTCACCGTATGAGGTTTTAATTCGCTTACCTCTCCCGTATCTTTGTTTAAAATGAATTCTTTTACGGTTGTATTTCTTGCGAAATCTTTTACAACAATCTTAATGTTTAGTGTCTTATCTGTTAGTTGTTTAATATCATCAAATGATTTGTATTCTTTTCCATTAACATAAATATGTTGTTCTTGAATCTCACCATCGAATCCATTATTTCTTTTATCATTGATGTTAAAGACTACAGATTTTCCATTAGCATATTCGATACTAGTATTTCCTTTTGGATCAATCTTTACTTCTGGTTTGACATTATCATATAAAAATTGATAATGTACTCCAACCGCTTTCGCATTCAAATCGCTATAGCCAGTTTGAAGATAAACATTTCCATCCATATCTGTTACCTTATCTGGGAATCCGTTTGCTTTATAGTCTTTCATCCCCCAGTCCATGATGTCACCGTCTTTAACATTAAGCTTAATGTTAAAATCTCTAGTGTTATCAATGTGTAAATCTCCGTAGATTAAATAATTATCTACAACCGATTCATTAACTCTCAACTCCCAGTTAAAACCACCCTTATCAGAAATCTTACCTCTTAAATAAAATTCTGGATTTCGTACATAAATTTTATTAGTTTTAGATGGATTAAAGTAGTTCTTGTCCATTGAAAGATTTACTGGTTTTGCATCAATAAATAACGTAGAGCCATCTTCTTTTATAGCTTCTACATTGGACTTATCCTCTCCTGTGTACTCTTTACCATCCTTACCAAATAATACAAGTTTAGAAGGATCTGTCACAAGATTTCCATCGTTATCGATTGCCTCCCCTTTATCATTCATTTTAAATGTAAACACTTGATACCTTACAATGTTAAAGCCGTCCAAAGCCGACATTAATACTGATTGAGTACTTCTTCCATCTTCAACATTTCTACTATCAGCATAAATTGTTGTTTCTGATAAAACTCTTAGATTAGGATTGGCCTTTTGGATTTTTGCTATATCTTCCTTGTTATAGACTCCATTCCCTTCTAACATATCCGTTTTTCCAGGATTATAGGTAGTCACTTTTAGTGCATAGCCTTTTCTCAGAATGATGTTATCCTTTAATAGATATTGTTGTTTTTCTGAATCAGAATAGATTTTACCAGATTCCATGTCCGTTAAATTATTTGGTTTATTTTTTGAAAGATCTCCTTCTCCTAATTCTATTACATTCCCATAACTTGATGCATACGGATATTCTGCTTTAGTTTCCTTATTTTTTTCAGGCATTCTAATTTTAGTTTCAGCTTTTATCTGACCATCATCTTTGACAAAAAACCTCATATCTCCTGCAAAAGCTAATCCATCCACAATATCATTAATATTAGCGTATAAATCAAATGTCATCGTTTTTGAATGGGAATCATACTTGGTCGTTTTGATTTCTATCGATTTATAGTTATTTCCATAGTATACCTTGGCATTTTTAGAAACATTACTGATCTTTCCAAGAATTTCAAAGTGTCCATCTTTAGATGGGTTTAGAATGCCATAAATTTTTGATTTGATTTCATCAAGTTTTTCAGTTTCATATTCTAAGGCACTACCATCGTCATAAGCAATGATATTTCCCTTATCATCGTATTTATAATCGTATTCCTCTATTCTCTTACCAGTTTCACTTGTAAAGTCATCAACTTCTCTAAATTTCTTTTTAATGAGTTTCTTTAAATCTTTGCTTTCAAAGTCTCTAATTGTTGAAATTGTTTTATGAATAGTCAAGCTAGATTTTTCTTCGGTAGCCTCTTCATTTTCTTGATGATGTTCTACTTCAGTTGTATCTTTTTTAAGACTATCCTCTTTTCTATTTTCTAAATTTTTAAATTTAGATTCGGAAATCTCGCCAAGCTTTTGGTATTTAGATGAATCTTGATCAGGATCTACTAGATAATAGGAAATCATCCCATTTTTATCAGCATGATCAGCAAATTTAATTCTATGAATCTTTGTGAAATTGCTAGAACCGTCTAATGCAATCACTTCAATGATTTTTCCTCTTAAATCTCCTGCACCTTTAATTTCATAAATGGTATTTCCGTCTTTGTCAAGTTTTCTATTTCGTCCTTGACCCTCACCTGCATAAGTGACTTCAAGATTTTTCTCAACCTCTCCATCTTCATTAACAAGAGCGGCCCCAGCATACCAAACTTCGTTGGCAATCTCGTCAAATTTTTCAGGATGTTCTTTTTGATCTCTCGCAAATAGCGTTTCATTCTTATATTGCTCTTTGACCTTGTGATAAGTATCCTTTGTAATTAACTTAATTTTTCCAGGGTTTGAAAAATCAATTGAAACAATCTTTGGAGGGGTGTTATCAATTTTTACAGGAATATAGGAAACCTGCCATGGGTAATCCTTGGTTAATCTATATTTAAATTTATAGAAATATTGGCCTTCCGCAATCGGTTCAAATTGTCCTCGTATCTTAGTAGCAGGATCTTTTTTGTCATTACTTTCTGGGGCATTTTCTTCTCTACCTCTAGGGTTATAAATGAGTCCATCCCATTTCAAGTCACCCCAAACTTTTAGCTTAGAAGATTTAATGCCCTTTGCATCATTTCTTTTAGAGTTTAAAATTCCTTTAATAAAGTGTTCTCTCGAAATGACTTTTAAGTCTTTTTGATTTTCTCCTTCTTTATTTGTATTTACTATTGAAATCACCCCTTCTTCTGCACTTCTTAATACAAGTGGAGAAGGCGTTAATCCTCTCTCAAGTTGAGCATCTTGAGGATTTCCATTTGAATCTAAAGGATAGATTTTAGCAATATTAGAGCCACTTGATGAAGGTGCGTTGATTCCTTCGTTATTGAAAGCAAATAATTCTGGATTTTGATCTAGGGATGTTGTATTTTTATCTTTTCTATTTTGGATAACTCCTGCTGGATTAAATTTATCTATACCATGTTCTCCACCAATCCCCTTATTTAAGGTACCTGGAATTTTTGGTTTACCATCATCATCATAACCTTCCATTGCTTTTGATTTTGATCCTTCTTCCCAGGCCCATTTATCAAGGATTGGTTCGTGGTTCCAATTCCCAGCAAATCCCATTAGAGGCATCGACAAAGAAGGTTGGAAGTTTCTTTTCTTACCGTTGGAGTTTAGAGCTTCCATTTCTTCCACTGACTCAAAATGAATAAATGATTCTACAAATTTATTTTTGTTTTTAGCTTCTCCAACATTTATAACCGCATTTAAATCAAAGCTGGAATTTGGACCTATAGTGAAAGTATCATGCTCAAATGTGATATTTGCTCCTTTGACTTTTTCTGGGTGAATTTCTGGAACAATTTGCTTCCCGTCCGGAGATTTTTCATCTTTATATGTTTCATCGAGTTTTAGCCTATCAGTTAGAGCATCTGTAGTTACAGTTGATGCAGAAACTTTAAAGGTTAAAGGTCTGTTTGAGGTATTGTGAAGCTTAATTGTAAAGTATTTTTTATCACCTTTTATTTCTTTAAGAGAAATGGAACCATATGAATTTACCAAACCTTTAGAATCTGTATTTTTGAAAGTTGCTACAACTTCATTTCTCAAAGCGTTGGCAACATTAATTAGCCCCGCTCCCTGCTGTCTAGGTGATGCAAAGTATTGACTCTTTTCTTTCCAAGAGGTTGCATCCATCATAGGTCTTGCAGTATTTTGTAGAGCTATTTTTGTAAGACTTGTAAGGTCTATTTTGTCATCTCCCTTAAGATTTTTCAAGACAGGTCTTTCAAGCAATTCCTTTAATTTTGGTCGAATCAAAACAGTAGAAGCTGCTACGATTGGAGTTGCCATACTAGTTCCTGACATATAACCATAAGTGGATTTACCATTGATAACATTTAGAGTGGATTTAATATTTTTACCAGGTGCTGAAACATCCGGTTTTAAAAGCAAGTCTGTTCTTGGCCCCCAAGATGTAGACCCTGCTGGGACTATAATATCTTCTTTATAAAGTTCTTTGTCTGTGTCAGCTGCAAATTTAAAGTCAATTTCTTTTTCATCACCTACATTCGGTTTATTAGAATTATAGCTTTCCATATCAATTGGATAGTATTGTTCTAAGTTATCTTTAAAATCTTCCTTATTATTTCTTTTGACTTCAGTTTTTTTATCAGGGTTAATCATGTTCCATAATTTTACACCATCATCTCCTGAAATTGAAAATACTTGACTAGTAGTCCCTTCATCCGCTTCATATCCCATAGCTGGAAGGTCTGTCCAATTATCTCTATTGTAGTAATTTACAGTATTTACAACCATAATGGCACGTGCGCCTTTATCCGTTGCTCTTTTAAAAGCATCTTTTAAATCCTTGGTATAAATTCTATCCATTACTGCAATTTTGCCCTTAAGATCCAAGCCTATCAAATCTTTGTCTTGACCTTTGCCTATATATACAAATTTTAATTTATTTGGAGTTTTTGACCCATCCTCATTTGTTAGGATTTTATTTTTATCGAAAAAAGCTCCTATATTTCTGTATTTAAAACTTTGTCCTCCAATGTTAACCTTATCAAACTCAATGGTTTGATTTTTAGCAGAAGCGACCGCTATCGCATCTTCATGTGCGGCAGTTCGTGTTACATTTCCAGTATCTGTCATTTTCAGATTATTATTGGCTACTAAATCCCAAGAAGAACTTGAAGCAGAAGTCGCAAAATTACCTGTAGCAACAACCATTGGGATTCCAGCTTTTCTTAATGCTCTAATAGCCTCCCAATATTTCTCGCCTACAAGACCTGTTCCCGTAAAGCCAGATGATACCGAAACAACATCGACATTGTGTTTGATCGAATCTTCAATAGCATGAAACATTGTTTCATCACCCGCGAACCCAGATCCTGCGTCAGAGTACATTTTATAAGAGAAAATTTGTGCATTAGGCGCAATTCCATCTATGCCATTAAAGTTCTTGATATCTTTTTCAGTATCATTTCCAGCAAGAATCCCTGCAATATGCATCCCATGTGGGTCAAAATAATCCCTACCATCATCATATTTTTCTACAGTGATTTTACCACCATTATAATAATTGAACGCATGAGGGATTTTATCACTCAACCAATAATTTTTATCAGTGCCTTTTAAATCTTCTTTTTTAAATTTCATTGAGTCTTTGGCATCATCATCGATCCTCATAGCCTTATGCCTATAATCTGTTCCAGTATCGATATTTGAAATGACCATACCTCTACCATCAAAATTTTTCCCAAATGGAGCATTAATAGACTTTAGGTAATCAATAGCTTCCTCAACTCCAATTTCCTTTCTGGCATGATTCATCATTGGTTGGACTTTTTGTGATCGTTCAACCGACGAAACACCTTCCATTTGTTTAATTTTGTCCAAATTATCTGGAGTTGTTTCAATGGCAGCGCCATTAAAAATCGTATTATAGGTATATAAAACTTTTGTATCCTCAAGATTGGATAGTTCCTTAATTACTTTTTCTCCAGATTCTTTATCTTTAAATTCAGCAATATAGACAAGTTTATCTTCTTTTTAGGATTTTCTGTATCTTTATTTACAAATGAGTTCGCATCATCTCCTTTGGATTGATTGGAGTCTTCTTTGATACTTGCTCCTTCGTTACTAGTTTTTTTGTCTATCTTAGGCTTTCTACTAACAACTTCTTTTTCCTCAATAACTGTTGTCTTCTTCTCCTCAGTATCCTTTGAAGTTTCTATAACATTATGAAGTTCTTCAGATTGTTCATTTTTTTCTGTTTCTTTATCTGCTACTACTTTTTCTTTACCAGAAATTTTTAAAGCATCTTCAGAACTAGGTGCATCTGCTACTACTTTTTCTTTATCAGAAATTCTTAAAGCATCTTCAGAACTAGGTGCATCTGCTAAAATTACCTCATTGGGGGCATATGCTGCTAAAATAACTGCAGCAGTAGTTAATGACAATACCGTACTTTTTTTCATTATAATTCCTTCATTTTTTATTTTAAACCCAATAGATAGAAAACTTTAACCTTGCTAGCCTTTGTTATAAAAAGTTTTATGACGTATTATCTAGTGGGATAGAGTAGTACATTTATATATAATTGTTAGCTCTCTGAAAAATAGTATATCAATTAAAAAATTTTAAGTCAAGAAAAATTAACACGCATTAATTTTTTTTTTAATGTACATTAAAAAATATATACCCAAAACTTTCGTAGTTAACTGGGATACATTATCAGCACATTCACACCATCAAAAATAGTAGCAATTAACTGGAATAACTACCAAAATCGCAAAAAGGGGTATGGATAGAATTTATGCCTTAATAAACATGCAAAAACAACCGCTATAATTTTCAACGGTTGTTTGTAACATATTTAATTTTTAACTCTCATCCTATCTTATCTCTTACGAACCCGCACTTTCGTAGGCATCCAAGCCCCTATCCCAGAGTTTTAAAGAAATTGCAAAGAAGATAAGGGAAATCAGCATCAAACCACCGATATTAAAGAGCCCATCCTTGTCCTGCAAGAAATAGCTAGCTGGATAGTAGGCTGTAAAGGCGAAAGGCACGATAAAGCTAATCAACCAACGAAGAAGGGAATTGTAAATGGAAATCGGGTACTTAGCAAAATCATTAAACATATAAAAAATGTAAATCATAGCACCTGACTGCTTGGTCCAAAAAGCGATGCTGGCAGTCGCGATTTTCAAGGAAGTATAAATCAAGGTCGCAAAAGGAATACAGACTAGGAAAAGCAGGAATTTGGGAAGAGTCCAAGCAATGCTTGATACTGTTGTCCCTAGTAAAATGCCACCGACCAAGAGCTCGCCCAAGGCATCAATCTGAAAGGTCTCGACTAGGATGTGGAAGAGCGGATTGATAGGACGAGTCAGATACTTATCAAACTCACCTTTTCGCACCAAGCGTTGCCCTAGCGCCCAGAGATTGTCAAAAAAGAGATGATCCAATCCCTTTGGAATCAAGGAAATCCATAGATAAAAGCGATTTCTTGAAAGGTCCAGCCTTCAAGCGAGGGGATATGTTGAAAGAGTACATTGAGAAACAAGAGGTTCAAACCTTGGGTCAGAAAGACACCTAAAACACCAACCACAAAATCAACCTTGTATTCCATGATTTGCTTGATGTATTGTCTGATAAAAATCAGGTGCATGCGTTGATATTTTTTCATACTAACCTCCTTGAATGGTGATGAAGGACTGGACTCGTTTCCAAATCAGCTGAGACAAGCCCACCATCACTAAGAGCCAGAAAAACTGAAGCAAAAGCGCTTGAAGAATCTGACTAGCTTCGTATTTCCCAACAATGATCATGACTGGAGTGTAAATCAAGGATGAAAAAGGCAAGAAGGACAAAACATCTGAAACAAGCTTTGGAAAGAAAGTCAAGGGAATCAGACTTCCAGACATAAAGGCCACTATGGAAGTCTTGAGTAGATTGGAACCCCATAGATTTTTAAATACAAAGGCTGAAAATCCAAAGCAGATATTAAAGAAAAAGTTGATTAGGTAGGCTAGGGCTAAGCTAAAGAGATAAAGGACAGTTAAGCCCAGCACTTCTACAATACCTTGCCCAGATAAGATTTTCATCAAGACAATAACACTTAAAAATGGCAATCCAACAGAGATAAAAATCAACCACTTAGATCCAAGCTCTGTGAAGAGATAAGAGGTCGCAAAATGCACTGGTCGCAACAAGCGCATGATAATGGAACCATCCTTGACCTCCTCCCCAATCATGAAGGAAGAATCTGACTTGGTCAACAGATTGGTCACAAAACTCATGATGATGTAGAGGGTGATATCTGCCATACTAAAGCCTTGAATCAAGGACTCTTGCGAGGAATCAAAGACTGCCTTCCAGAGATAAAAGGCCACAAAAGCCCCCATGACATCGCCAATCCGATAGAGAAGAAAATTGACTCGATAGCTAATCAACTCCTGAATCCCTGCATTGATAAAGGGTTTATAACGTCTCCAAAATTTGACCATCTTAGAGCTCCTTTCGGTAGAAGCGACGGATAATATCCTCAATATCCGTATCCTCCATTTTCAAATCACGGATTTCAAAATCAGACAGGGTTTGCTTGATAATATCAGCCGACTGGTAGCGGGAACTATCAAATTCAATATTAAGGCTATTTCCTTGTCTATCAATGGTCATATCAGGCAAGCCTTCATAGTGAGAAGCGAGATGACTTTGACCTGGCACCAGTTCAAAGGAAAGAGTCTTCATCTTGCCAAAGGTTTCCTTGAGCTGACTCACCGTTCCATCAAAAATCTCCTGCCCCTTGTCAATCATGAAAATCCGATCACAGAGCTGCTCAATATCACTCAAGTCATGAGTGGTCAAGAGGATGGTTGTTTCTTCCTCCTGATTGATCTGGGTAATAGCGCGACGAATGTTATCCTTGACCGAAACGTCCAAACCAATGGTCGGCTCATCTAAAAAGAGAACTTTGGGATTGTGGAGCAAGGAAGCCGCAATATCTGCCCGCATCCGTTGGCCAAGTGAAAGAGTGCGCACGGGGTCTTTGATAAAGTCCTTCAAATCCAAGACCTCATTTAAAAAGTCCATGCGCTTGTGAAAGAGCGAGTCTGGCACATCGTAAATCTCCTTCAAAACCGTGTAGGTCTCTTGCAGAGCCAAATCCCACCATAGCTGGGTACGTTGTCCGAAAACGACTCCAATATCCTTGACATAATCTTGGCGATTATCCTGCGGAATCTTGCCGTTAATCCGACAAAAACCAGATGTCGGTTTCAAAATCCCTGTTAGCATTTTGATGGTTGTCGACTTCCCAGCACCATTTGCCCCGATAAAACCTAAAATCTGCCCCTTGGGAACTTCAAAAGTCAAATCCTTGACCGCTTCAAAGGTCTGTTTTTCAGGATGAATAAAGGAGCGCAAAGCTCCCTTCAAGCCCGGTTCCTTTACTGTCTTCACAAAATTTTTCTGAAGATGTTCCACTTCTATCATTGCCATGTCTATCTCCCTGTCGCAAGGAATAGCAACATTGTATTTTTGGCTACAAATATTCTAAATCCTTGCTTTCTACACCTTCTCAATATTATTACAGAAGGATTTATACCAACCTATTATAGTCCAATAAAAACTAGAATGCAAGCGTTTGCCTATAGATTATGAAATTAGAGATTTCTCTCTTAAAATCATACTTTTAAACAAAAATTCTGGTTTAGTAGTTTACTTAAAACATCAAAAAAAGCCTGCCCGATGGGCAGGGTTTTTGGTAAGAAAAAGAATTTTTTTAATCGAAAAAATTCACGATTCTACTGTTAATCTTTCAGCATTTAATTATTGTCATCTGTCTAAAATTAAAATGATCTCTAAACCATCAATTACTCTTTAAAAAATCTTCAATCTGAGAAACTATTTCATGACTTTGATAATGATAGAGGTCGTGAGGCGCATCCATATAGACGACTTGAACATTAGACTGGTCGCTTGCAAATCTCTCTGCATAACGTTGCCACTCAGATTGGCTAAAGCTAGTACCTTCACCGTTAGACACCAGTAATAAGGTGGGAATTTTCGGATTGATGCTAGAAGTAACTTTCTTAGCATTTTCCTTTACCGTTTGGGATTCATGAAACATAGCTTGTGACATCAACTGCTTATAAGCTAGAAGTTTATATTGTTTTCGTTCACTTTCGATCAGAGTTTGATTTTTTATATAAAAGGACTCAGGGAAATAACGTAATAACCCAATCTTACTGCTACAATAGGCCAACGTAAGCAAGGCCTGATTATCCTTTAAATTCTCATAACTTGACGGCAGTGCCCAATCTAAACCAATCAAGGCTTTCACTTCATCAGGATACTTCTCCTGCCAAGCCAAACTCTCTAGACTAGCCATGGAATGAGACAGAATGATAAACGGCCCTGTGATATTTGCTTGCGAAAGAGCTTGGCGAGTCTCAGACAAAACCTCCATCACATCTCTTGAATAATTGCTATCATCACTATAACCATATCCCGCCCGCTCCACGATGACTACTTTATACTGTTTCGATAAGGATTCCGATACTTCTTTAAAATCCAATATAGGAGAAGCAATACCAGCACCTGAGAGAACTACAATAGTCTCAAGACCATCTCCTTCAACGTAAACATTTATTTGATGTCCATTGACGAGAACTTGTTGCCCCATAGGTGTCAGTGAGGCTTCTTCCTTTTCCAAACTGATACGGTGAAAGATGAATGTAGCGAGTAAAAACAAAAGAATGAAACTAAGAATGCCAAGAAACCATTTTTTCAGTATTTTCATAGCATTATTGTACAAAAAATAGGTCCTTTTAGCAACTTAAGATTGGTTCTTCTACAGTATATTCGCTATATATTCAGACACAAAAAACCCACCCGATGGGCAGGTTTCATCTGTATTGTTCAGCTATATTATGCTTTACCTTCTGAACCGAATACGTCGATACGTTCTTCAACTGATGCTTGGATAGCTTTTACACCGTCAGCCAAGAATTTACGTGGGTCGAAGAGTTCTTCTTGTCGTATTCTGCTTCGTTTGCTTCGTAGTCACGAGCAAATTTACGAGTTGCGTTAGCGAATGCGATTTGGCATTCAGTGTTAACGTTAACTTTCGCAACACCAAGTTTGATAGCTGCTTGGATTTGGTCATCAGGAATACCTGAACCACCGTGCAATACGATTGGGAAGCCTGGAAGAGCTTCTGTCAATTTCTTCAAGTGGTCAAGGTCAAGACCTTCCCAGTTTGCTGGGTAGGGACCGTGGATGTTACCGATACCAGCTGCCAAGAAGTCAATACCAGTTGCAACCATTGCTTTAGCGTCTTCGATTGGAGCCAATTCACCTTTACCGATAATACCGTCTTCTTCACCACCGATAGTACCAACTTCAGCTTCTACTGAGATACCTTTAGCGTGTGCTTTTTCAACAACGTCTTTAGCCAATTTAAGGTTTTCTTCAACTGGAAGGTGTGAACCGTCAAACATGATTGAAGTGTAACCAACTTCGATACACTCAAGTGCATCTTCGTAGTGACCGTGGTCAAGGTGGATAGCTACTGGTACAGTGATACCCATTGACTCAACAAGGTTAGCGATCAAGTTGCGAGCAACTTTGTAACCACCCATGTATTTAGCAGCACCCATTGAAGTTTGGATCAAAACTGGAGCTTTTTTAGCTTCTGCTGCACGCAAGATAGCTTGAGTCCACTCAAGGTTGTTTGTGTTAAATCCACCAACTGCATAACCGTTGTCACGAGCTGCTTGGACAAATTTTTCTGCTGAAACGATTGCCATTTGTCAGGCCTCCTATATATTTTTTGGGACATCCCATTTACATTGTTCATTTTATCACTTTTTGATAAAAAAAGCTAGTTTTTCCCATACTTTAGATTGAATTTCTTCCAACTCAATCAATGTAACCCCTTTCTTCTCCTTAGTCCTGAGTGACTTTAGGATAACGCATGAAGAAGGTTAATCGATCATCTTGCATCTCAAAATGATAAGGTAATTTCTCGTGTTCTAATAAACTTTTGACCACAAAGAGTCCCATCCCCGAACCCTTGGCCTTGCGACTAGCATTTTCAGAAAAAGACTGGGCCAGTTTTTCTTGTTCTTCAGGACTACAGCTATTCTCGATATAGAGTTCTCCTTCTCTCTCGCCAATGCGGACCAGGCCACCTGAAGTGGAGTGCTTGATAGCATTGCTGATGAGATTCGATAATATCAGTTTCATAACAGATGGGTTTATGTAAGCCTGCTGATGGGTTAGGCTAATGTCCACCTGAAGTTCTCTCTCCTTGGCGAGCAAAGCATAATCCTTGACCAGACTTTGCGTCATCTGAGGGAGGTCAACCTCTTCTTTCTCGTCTCGCAATTCCTGAACCGAAGAAAGAGAAAGAATCTGAAGAACGTGGTGACTGAGGTCATCCACAATCCCCAGGCAACTCCCAGATAGTGGTCTCTATCCTTATAACGACCGATATTTTCTTTCATATTTTCGATTAGGATTTTCAAGCTGGCCAGAGGTGTTTTCAATTCATGAGAAGCCCCTCGTAGGAACTCAACCTTCATCTTCTCCAGCTGGAGAATAGCTTCATTCTTGTCATGCAAGTCCGCAATGACAGTCAAAAGATGCTGGTAAAGGCTATTGATTTGTTCCTTGAGATCACCAATCTCATCCTTAGAATCCACGCGCAATCGCACTTGGGCATCCAAATCCATCATCCGACGGGTCACCCGCTTGATTTCCAAAATCGGGGCAACAATGGTACGAGCATAGATGTAGGCCACCAAGAGGGAAATCAGAAAGGATGCTAGCAAGGTATAAGGAAGAAATTGGAGACTGATCTGCTCTGCTTCCTTTTGCAAGTCCATGGAAGCTAGAAACTGGAGAGTCATGGTGCTACCATCTTGCGTTTTCACCTCACGCTCCTCGATAAAGAGGGAAGTGGTCTGGCGATCCGTGTCCAGAGGAAGGTTGTCCTTGACTTCTAACTTGTCTTCGGTCATCTCTCCCTTGACAGCCCCTTTGATATCACTGCTCTGGGAATACAAGTCCAACACTTGCTCGATGCTTTGCCTATCTTTTCCGTCTAGGGATTGGGCAATGGCTGTCGCTTTCTGACCAATGGTTTCCTGACGATGACTCAGATAAGTTGACGGAAAGAGAAAATAAATAGCTAAATGAAGACAAATAACCAGAACACTAAAAATCGAGAAGGTATAGATAAATATCTTTGTAAATAAACCTGTTCGTTTCATTTTCGCTCCAATTTATAACCAACATTGCGCACTGTGAGGATACAATCCAAGTCTAGCTTTTTCCGCAGTTCCTTGATGTAAACATCAATGACACGGTCAAAGGGAACCTCATCTGTCACCTTCCAGACGGCATCAATAATCTGAGAGCGGGTCAAGACTCGTCCTTCATTTTTTACCAGATAGTCCAAAATTTCCAACTCTTTGGCATTAATGGCCACTTCTTGACCTGCGAGGCTTGCACTGTAACTCTCAAAGTCCACCTTGGTGTCCTTATAGGAGAAGACTCGTCCTGTATCGTAGTAGCGCTTGAAAATCGCGTCTACCCTCACTTTTAAGAGGGAGAGGGAGAAGGGTTTTTCCAGATAGCCGTCTGCTAGAGAAGCAAAAGCACTCATCTTGTATTCTTCATCCTGAAAGGCTGTCAGCATCAAAACAGGAACCTGACTGGTCTTACGAATCTCCGCTAGGACTTCTAAACCATTGAGCTTGGGCATCTGGATATCCAGTAAAACTAGTGCTACTTCATAGCTGGAAAATTGTTCTAGGGCTTCCTCGCCGTCCGCAGCCTGAATGGTCTCATAACCACAATCTGTCAAATAGTCACTGATTCCCTCACGAATCATCTCTTCATCTTCTACAATTAAAATTTTCATAGAAAAACCTTTCACATTTCTTTAATTTTCTTTTAAATCATCCCTGTTTCATCCTGAAAGGAAAGGCTTTAGGGAGATGAAATACATAAAAATGCTACCTATATTATACCCCATTTAGGGGAGAATAGGTAGCAAGTTTTTTATTCGCTATCGAGCAAGAGTTCTTTTGGTTGTTTTCTAAGGAGATTGCTTGAAGCAAGCGCCATAACGAGAACCACTAGAACCAAGGCAAGGACAAAGACGATGATAAAGTCTGATGTCTGAATGGAAATGTCTAGGCTCGACAAGGTCTTGCTAAAGCCATCTACTTCTGCACCACCACCAAGGTTAGAGGCTTGAGCTGCCTTGCTGGCTTGCTTGGCAACACCTGAAGTCACATTGGCAAGAACAGTATTTCCGATGGCACGAGCTGTGTAGTTGGCTAGGAAGTAAGCAGAAACGAGAGCAGGAATAGCAATCAAGATTGATTCTGTGATAAATTGACCCAAGATACTTGCCTGCTTGAGACCGATAGAGAGGAGAATTCCCACTTCCTTGCGACGGGCATTGATCCAAAGACTGAGCAAGAGGGCAAGGAGAAGAACTGAGAAGCTCAAGCTACCCCAGAAGAGGAGGTTGGCCATCTTGTACATACCAGAGATGGATTGCTCAAGAGCTGGGTAGTTAGATGAGCTCTTCACGAGTGTATAGCTCTTCCAGTTGATACCACTGATGCCATTCAACTCTTTCATGACATCATCCAAGTTCTTGTCTGCTGTTACAAAGAAGGTTGCATCCCCATAAATAGCAGTTTCTTCTGTATAACCATATAGTTTAGCCGCCGTATGGATGTCTGTGATAGCTGTGTTTTCATAGAGTTCTTGTGAGTAGGTTACTGCAGACTTATTGTGCCCATCAAAGAGTCCCTTGATTGTCACTTCGACTGTTTCCTTGGCACCTTTTTCATTGTCTGCATCGTAGATATTGGAGTCTAGTTTGACCTTATCTCCGACTTTCCAACCGTGTTTAGCTGCCAAGTCCTTGTGCATGAGGATCTTGTCCTTGTCGTCGTTGGTTAGATGCTCACCTTCAATCAGCTTATATGAGCCAGAGACAAACTTGTCTTCTTTAGAGGAGTCATTGACACCTGTAATCATCAAGCTGCTTCCAAACCGTTTTGCTCGGTCAGCAGTGAGATTTTTCTTGGTTTCTGGCGTTTCGATGAGTTCATATCCAGTCAAATCACCGATAGCGTTGATGCGTTTAACATAAGACTCGATGGCCTTATTTTCGGTGATTTTTTTGATATCCTCACCCTTGATATTCCCAGAACCACGTGGCGTTCCTTGATTGACGCGACGATTGATTTGCATGGAGAAGCTATTGGTGATATTTTTAAAAGTCTCCTGAGAAGCCTTGGCAGTAGCTCCCTTGATCGACAAGCCGACCAAACTCAAGCTCGCCATGAGGAGAATAATCAGGAAGATAACAATCGATTTGAAAAACTTCCTTGTAACATAGGCAAATGCGTTGTGTAACATAGGTTCCCTTTCTAGATTTGATTTCATAATGCTATCAAAACAAGCTCATCTTATTTTGTAGTATTGCGAGTTTCAGTAAGTTTCTTATTCTTCAATTCAAGTGTAATATCTGATGCTTGTGCCACTTCTTTACTGTGAGTGACGACGATCACACATTTACCTGTTTTCTCGGCAAGTGATTTGAGCAGTTCGATAATATCTCCAGCAGTTTTAGGGTCCAGATTTCCTGTTGGCTCATCAGCTAGAATAACTGGAGCTTCTGAGACTAAACTGCGAGCGATGGCTACACGTTGCTGTTGACCACCTGATAACTGGAGAACGTTCCGCTTGATCTGACTTTCATCCAAACCAAGCTCAAGAAGTGTATCCTTGCTCGCTTTTTTGTTGACCAAGCGGATATTTTCCAGCGGAGAAAGATAATCTATCAAGTTATAATTTTGAAAGACCAGGGAAATATGGTGCATGCGATGGTAAGAATACCCCTTATTCCGAATGTCCTCTCCTTGGAAAAGGATAGAACCCTCGACAGGACTATCTAGGCCAGCAAGCAGGGACAAGAGAGTTGATTTTCCTGCTCCTGACTCACCAATGATACTATAAAATTTTCCGGGTTCAAAATTATACTTGATCTGATATAAAACTGCCTCAGCAGTGTTCTTATAACGGTAGGTAACATCTTGTAATTGTAATAAAGTCATGATTTCTCCTTCTTATACTCAATGAAAATCAAAGAGCAAACTAGGAAGCTAGCCGCAGGCTGTACTTGAGTACGGCAAGGCGAAGCTAACGTGGTTTGAATTTGATTTTCGAAGAGTATTAACTAATAGATGATAAAATTTCTTTCGGCGATTTTCTAAATAAGAATACGAAACAAAGGGCTACTGATAAGCAACCAATCAGGAGCAGAAAGACATAGGATTCTGCAAAGGATAGGAGACTGGTTGATAGACCACTTGCTTTGGCCAGCGTGTCCTGTAAGGTTGCCTGATCTCCACTGGCTAGTACAGTTTGGAGTAGATAGGATGTGATGGCATTTCCTGCAACAAATGATGGAAGCAAAGCTCCGAGAGATACCAAAACTACCTCTAAACAGAACTGGAGGAAGATCGAACTCTTGCCTTTTCCAAGTGCCAGAAGAATTCCCACTTCGTAGACCCTTTCTCTCAACCAGAGAGACAAGACCAAAATTAAGGCTCCTGCTCCTGCTATCAACATCCCATAAAGGAAGATGGTGAGGAAGGTTTGGAAGGTTGCCACTGAGTCTTTGATTTGTTCAAAGGCCTTGTTTTCCTTCTCGACTTGGTAGCCTTGACTTTCTAAAGCCAAGTTTTCTACCTGCTTCATGAGTCCGTCCATTTCCTTAGGATTTTCTACATAGAAGCGAGCTGCACTGACTTGCGGTTCACTATTTCCCAGAAGCGTTTGGCTGCTTTCATAGTCTGTAAAGACCTGGTTTTCACTGAAGTCGGAAGACAAGCCTGTGAACTTTTCTTGTTTTTTACCAGAAAAGATACCGACAATTTCAAACTCTACTGTTTGCCCTTTTCCAGATTCTGACTGACCAGCATCCAAGCGAATCTTGTCGTGAAGCGAAAGACCGTTCTTCTTGGCCAACTCTTCGTGGATAAGGATTTTCTTGGAATCTCCTTTTTGAAGGTGTCGCCCTTCTTTTAGATTGAAAGCCGAACTGGTAAAGGTGACATCCTTGGATGAATCCTCGAGAGCCGTTAAGCTAACCAAGTTCTTGTCTGCAACTGACAAATCATCACGTTCTACGCTCTGCTCACCACTCACCGCTTCCTTGTCTTTCAGTTTTGCGACCGTCTCAAGTTCAGGAGAGACATTTTCCAGTCCCTTAATCTTGCTCACGGATGCTAGGTCAGACAACTTGAAGGTCTGTCCATTTTCTATCTTTTTGATAGAAAAAGATGTATTGAGTGATTTGTAAAGATTGTTTTCTACTGTTTTGTTGGACTTCATCAGAGTCAAACAGGCTGAAATTCCTGCTAAAAGGACAAATAAAATCAGAAATAAAATAAAACTTCTCAGTCGTTTTCTGCTGACATAAGCCCAAGCTCTTTGGATTGGATTCATTTGTCACCTCCATATTTGTAAGACTATTATAAAATCCAAATATGAAATATTTATGAAATCGAAAAATTTTTTGATTTATTTTTTGAAAAAAACAAAAAAGATAGCAAACGCTAACTTTCCTTCTTATATAAGGAGAAATAATACCAATCAAAAATCTACTTCATTTTAAAAATGATAGTCACGTCTTTCTGATTAGTATTTTTCCATTTCCTAAGTTCTTCATTTTCTGACTAGTGTTTGAGGATATTCTTGATAGAATGAAATGGAAAACTCAGTTTAAATGTTCTGATACAATGACTGTTCTTGATACCAATATTTTTCGATATAGGAAACGTAGCCTCTAATCTTCTTTGTAAAAAGAAAAAAGAGCTAGCCAAAGCTAACTCTTATCCTATGCGGAGAGAGGGACTTGAACCCTCACGACCTAAAGCGGTCACAGGATCCTTAGTCCTGCGCGTCTGCCAATTCCGCCATCCCCGCGTCGATTACTTTACTAGTATATCAACTTTCAAAATCTTTGTCAACACTTTTTTCAGATTTTTTTCATTTTTCCAACAGTCTTATAGTTCAATTTCAGCAAGGTTTTCATCTAGTAATTTTGCTCCCAATGTGTTCTTAAAATGCCCAAGAGCAAACTGATGATTTTCTGGCCAAATAGAGGCAACCGCAGGCTTGACAATCTCGATTTGATAACCTAAATTATAGGCATCAATAGCCGTATGAAGAACACAAATATCCGTCAAAACACCTGTTAAGATAACAGTATCAACCCGACGTTCTCGCAAACGGATATCCAAGTCCGTTCCTGAAAATGCTGAATAGTGACGTTTGTCCATCCAAAAGACACGACTATCCGCCTCATGCTCAGCATAAAAGTCAGCTAGGGGGCCATAAAGGTTACGCCCACTAGTTCCGATGATGTTGTGCGGTGGAAAAAGCTTACTTTCTGGGTGGAATGTATCCTTCTCCTCATGAGCATCAATGGTAAAAAAAACATAATCCCCACGTTCAAAAGCCAGTCTGGTTACGCGATTGATTGCTTCTGATATGGCTTGAGCAGGTGCTCCAGCAGTTAGCTTTCCATGGTCTGCTACGAAATCCTCTGTATAGTCAATCGAGATTAAAGCCTTTGCCATTAGTAGTCCCTCTTTTTCACTTCCTCAAAAATATCAGCAATTAGAACTTTGAGATAAGTCCCCTTCATTCCTAATGAACGACTCTCAATAATTCCCGCAGACTCCAATTTACGAAGCGCATTGACAATCACTGAGCGTGTAATGCCAATACGGTCTGCAATAACTGATGCCGTCAGCTGCCCTTCATTTCCATCCAATTCAGCTAAAATAGCTGATACAGCACGAAGTTCTGAATAGGAAAGGGTGTTGACCGCCATGGTAACAGCCGTACGACGGCGAATATTTTTCTCGTCTTCTTCGCGTTGGAAGTTCAATAGTTGAATTCCCACAACCGTGCTCGCAATCTCGACAAGGATCAAATCTTCATCTTCAAACTTCTTATCATTGCGCCAAATGATCAACGAACCTAGGCGAATCCCTGATACATGAATCGGAGCGATGGTCGTCAAACCATCTGGAAAGTCCGCACGGCTCTCTACAGGGAAAATAGTCAAATCATGTTCAACAGGAAGATTTGCTTCCGTGTCGTAAATCATGTTTGCCCCTTGTACATAGACGTCAGGGAAGGTTTAGTTTGGAAGAATTGTTCTACACGGTCATTATTGGTCTTATAACGCATAAAGTAGCCCAAGAGACGTCCCTTGTTATTCACAATACAAGCGTTACAATCAATAATATCAGCTAACTGGCGTGTGATCGCATTGTAAGGAAGTTCATCTTGGAGTTGCTCTTCTGAGCGCTTTAGAATAGACGTGATTTTTCTTGTTTTTTCTAATAAATGTGCCATTTTTTACCTCGCATATAATCGCTTCCATTATAACATAGAAAAGTCTTTATTTCAATAATTATCTGAAAATTGCTTATTTAATTGCAATTTTGAACAGCAAAAATATTTTAGAAAAAAAGCGATTTTTTTATTGACATCCTATTTTGTTTTTGATATTATAACATTATAAGAAGATGACATGATAAATCCCTTTCCGTTTCACCTATCCTTTACTATCACCATCTTCTTTTACTATCGGTCTCCTTATATATAAAAGCGATTCACAGTGTGAATCGCTTTTTTCTATTTGTCTCCTTTGTTACGAATAACAAAGCCGGTCTTCTTTTCGCTTGAAGTATTGCGAGGTTTTTTATTGTCTTTATTACGGTAACGTCTGTCTTTATCAAAACGATCGTTCCCACGACTGCCTTTTTTGAAATCATCACGGCGACCATTGCCACGGCGATCACGGTCTCGACGGTCGTCCCCACGACGGCCTCCACGACCTCCCTTAGCTTTTCCACCAAAGCCATTACCTGATGGTTTAAATGGTAGTGGTTTTTCACGTGCAATCTCAACTTCTGGTAGGCTGTCAGGGTCTTGAACAGTCAGACTCAAGATATACATAGCCAATTCTTCTGGACTAAATTCAGCAGCCAACTTACGAGCGTCTTTAGTAAATTTCTCAAAGTTGGAACGAATTTCTTCATTTGCGAAATCACGTTCGATTTTCTTGAGCGCCACTTGCTTTTTAGCTTGGAAGGCTTCCTCTGCACTTGCAGGTTTAAGGCCTTTCATGCGCTTCTTGGTCAAGTTTTCGATGATTTGAAGGTAGCCCATTTCATTTGGAGCTACGAAGGTAATGGATTGACCTGACTTACCAGCACGACCTGTACGACCGATACGGTGAACATAGCTTTCAGGATCTTGTGGAATATCGTAGTTGTAGACATGAGTCACACCTGAAATATCCAAACCACGCGCAGCAACGTCTGTCGCAACCAAAACATCAAGATTGCCATTTTTAAAGTCACGAAGGACACGAAGACGTTTGTTTTGGTCCAAATCACCATGAATGCCTTCTGCACGGAAGCCACGGATTTTAAGTCCACGAGTCAATTCATCCACACGGCGTTTGGTACGACCAAATACAATAGAAAGTTCAGGTTGTTCTACATCCATGAGACGGGTCATGGTATCAAATTTCTCTTGTTCTTTAACACGGATATAGTACTGATCCACCAGCTCTGTTGTCAATTCCTTGGCAGCAATCTTGACATGCTCAGGGTCTTTCATAAACTGAACACCGATACGTTTGATAGCATCTGGCATGGTTGCTGAGAAAAGTAAGGTTTGACGGCTTTCAGGGACACGAGAGATGATGGCTTCGATGTCTTCAAGGAAGCCCATGTTGAGCATTTCATCCGCTTCGTCAAGGATGAGCGTTTCAATGTCTTGTAATTTCAAGGCCTTGCGTTTAATCAAGTCCAAGAGACGACCAGGTGTTCCCACCACGATATGGGCACCAGATTTAAGGGCCTTGATTTGTTTTTCAATGCTGGAACCACCGTAAACTGAGCGAACTTTCACTCCTTTGCTACGGCCAAAGCGGAAGAGTTCCTCTTGACTTTGGACGGCGAGCTCACGAGTTGGAGCGATAACCAAGGCTTGGATGGTCGCTTCTTCTGTACGGATTTTTTCAAGGGTTGGCAAGCCAAAGGCTGCAGTTTTTCCTGTACCTGTCTGAGCTTGACCGATAACGTCTTTTCCTTCGAGAGCCAATGGAATGGTCTGTTCTTGGATGGGACTGGCTTCTACAAATCCAGCTTTTTCAATCTCTGCTAGCAATTCAGCAGACAAGTTAAATTCATTAAATTTCACGTTATTCTTCTTTCTAAAGGTGGTGCGAAGCCACCCTATAGGGCTTTAGTTTATACTTTTCTTTTCATGACGTATCTTTATCTAAAAATGAGATACCGTGTTGCTTCTTTTCCACGAAAGAAAAGTACTAGTTTCTTTGCAACCTATCTAGTATAACACAAGAGAGAAGCAAAAGATAGTAGAATCCTTTGGGAAAATCATGTAAACGATTTTCTAGCAGTAAAGTAGTCCGAAACTGGTTTTTCAAAGGATTTGAAGGGAGCATTTCAAGCTCACTCCATTTCCCGTAGCAGATTTGTGCAAAAAGTGTTTTCTTATGCTAGAATGAAAATCGAATAGGAGGACTATAAATGTTAACATATGATTTAATCGTTATCGGATTTGGTAAAGCTGGGAAAACACTAGCTGGTAAATTGGCTTCAGCTGGTAAAAAGTTGCCCTTATCGAACGTAGTAAGGCTATGTACGGCGGAACTTGTATCAACATTGGTTGTATCCCAACTAAAACTTTGCTAGTTGCTGCTGAGAAAGACTTGTCTTTTGAAGAAGTTATTGCTACTAAAAACACCATCACTGGTCGACTTAACGGTAAAAACTATGCAACTGTTGCGGGTACTGGCGTGGATATCTTTGATGCGGAAGCTCACTTCCTTTCAAACAAAGTCATCGAAATCCAAGCTGGTGATGAAAAACAAGAACTGACTGCTGAAACTATCGTTATCAATACCGGTGCTGTTTCAAACGTCTTGCCAATCCCTGGACTTGCTACAAGCAAAAACGTCTTTGACTCAACAGGTATCCAAAACTTGGACAAATTGCCTGAAAAACTTGGAGTTCTTGGTGGCGGAAACATCGGTCTTGAATTTGCAGGTCTTTACAACAAACTTGGAAGCAAAGTTACAGTCCTAGATGCCTTGGATACTTTCCTACCTCGTGCAGAACCTTCCATCGCAGCTCTTGCTAAACAATACATGGAAGAAGACGGTATTGAATTGCTTCAAAACATCCGTACTACTGAAATCAAAAACGACGGTGACCAAGTTCTCGTCGTAACTGAAAATGAAACCTACCGTTTCGATGCCCTTCTCTACGCAACTGGACGTAAACCGAATGTAGAACCACTTCAACTTGAGAATACCGATATTGAACTAACAGAGCGAGGTGCTATCAAGGTCGATAAACATTGTCAAACAAACGTTCCTGGTGTCTTTGCAGTCGGAGACGTCAACGGTGGACTTCAATTTACTTACATTTCACTTGATGACTTCCGCGTTGTCTACAGCTACCTTGCTGGAGATGGCAGCTACACTCTTGAAGATCGTCTCAATGTGCCAAACACCATGTTCATCACACCTGCACTTTCGCAAGTTGGTTTGACGGAAAGCCAAGCAGCTGATTTGAAACTTCCATATGCAGTGAAGGAAATCCCTGTTGCTGCCATGCCTCGTGGTCACGTAAATGGAGACCTTCGTGGTGCCTTCAAAGCTGTTGTCAATACTGAAACAAAAGAAATTCTTGGTGCAAGCATCTTCTCAGAAGGCTCTCAAGAAATCATCAATATCATCACTGTTGCGATGGACAACAAAATCCCTTATACTTACTTCACAAAACAAATCTTCACTCACCCAACTTTGGCTGAGAACTTGAATGACTTGTTTGCGATTTAAGTTGAGACTGATTTGTTAGCTAACAGCCCTCGTCGGGCTGTTTTTGTTTCTGCGAAATCTCAAAACTGTCTTTTCCCTCTTTTATGATATAATAGAAACATGAAATTAAAAACTACTTTGGGCCTCCTTGCTGGGCGTTCTTCTCACTTCATCTTGAGCCGTCTTGGCCGTGGAAGCACGCTCCCAGGAAAACTCGCCCTTCAATTTGATAAAGATATTTTACAAAATTTAGCTAAGAACTACGAGATTGTCGTGGTCACTGGAACCAACGGGAAAACCCTGACAACTGCCCTCACTGTCGGCATTTTAAAAGAAGTTTATGGTCAGGTTCTTACTAACCCAAGCGGTGCCAATATGATCACAGGGATTACGACAACCTTCTTGACTGCCAAATCCTCTAAAACTGGAAAAAACATTGCAGTCCTCGAAATTGACGAGGCCAGTCTATCTCGTATCTGTGACTACATCCACCCTAGCCTTTTTGTCATCACTAATATCTTCCGTGACCAGATGGACCGCTATGGTGAGATTTACACGACTTATAACATGATTTTGGATGCCATCCGTAAAGTGCCTACGGCTACTGTTCTCCTCAATGGTGACAGTCCGCTTTCTACAAGCCAGCTATTCCAAATCCTGTAGAGTATTTTGGTTTTGACTTGGAAAAAGGGCCAGCCCAACTAGCTCACTACAATACCGAAGGTATTCTCTGTCCTGACTGCCAAGGTATCCTCAAATACGAGCACAATACCTATGCCAACTTGGGGGCCTATATCTGCGAAAATTGTGGCTGCAAACGACCTGACTTGGACTACCGTCTGACAGACTTGGTTGAGTTGACCAACAATCGCTCTCGTTTTGTTATTGACGGCCAAGAATACGGCATCCAAATCGGTGGGCTCTACAATATCTACAATGCCCTTGCTGCGGTTGCTATTGCCCGTTTCCTCGGTGCAGATTCGCAACGGATCAAGCAAGGATTTGATAAGAGTCGTGCTGTCTTTGGACGCCAGGAGACCTTCCATATCGGTGATAAAGAATGTACCCTCGTCTTGATTAAAAATCCTGTTGGTGCAACCCAAGCTATCGAGATGATCAAACTAGCTCCTTATCCATTTAGTTTATCTGTTCTCCTCAATGCCAACTATGCTGATGGGATTGATACTAGCTGGATCTGGGATGCTGACTTGAACAAATCACTGACATGGACATTCCAGAAATCAACGCTGGCGGTGTCCGTCATTCTGAAATTGCGCGTCGTCTACGAGTGACAGGCTACCCAGCTGATAAAATCACTGAGACAAGCAATCTGGAGCAAGTTCTCAAAACCATTGAGAACCAAGATTGTAAGCATGCCTATATCCTAGCAACCTATACTGCCATGCTGGAATTCCGTGAACTGCTGGCTAGTCGTCAGATTGTTAGAAAGGAGATGAACTAATGGTTTATACTTCACTTTCCTCAAAAGCTGGCAACTACCCTTATCAGCTCAACATCGCCCACCTCTATGGAAACCTCATGAATACCTACGGGGACAATGGAAACATCCTTATGCTCAAGTATGTGGCTGAAAAACTGGGGGCACATGTGACGGTTGACATCGTTTCTCTTCATGATAAATTTGATGAAAATCACTATGATATTGCCTTTTTCGGTGGCGGTCAAGACTTTGAACAAAGTATCATCGCAGGCGATCTACCTGCCAAGAAAGAAAGCATTGACAACTACATCCAAAACGACGGAGTGGTTCTAGCCATCTGTGGTGGTTTCCAACTATTGGGGCAATATTATGTTGAAGCTTCAGGTAAACGCATCGAAGGGCTCGGTGTCATGGGCCACTATACCCTCAACCAGACCAATAATCGCTTTATCGGTGACATCAAGATTCACAATGAAGATTTCGATGAAACCTACTATGGCTTTGAAAATCACCAGGGACGTACCTTCCTCTCAGATGACCAAAAACCACTGGGACAGGTGGTCTATGGAAATGGAAACAACGAAGAAAAGGTCGGCGAAGGGGTTCATTACAAGAATGTCTTTGGTTCCTACTTCCACGGACCTATCCTCTCTCGCAATGCCAATCTAGCTTATCGCCTGGTTACTACTGCCCTCCGAAAAAAATACGGTCAGGACATCCAACTCCCTGCCTATGAGGATATTCTCAGTCAAGAAATTGCTGAAGAATACAGCGACGTCAAAAGCAAGGCTGACTTTTCTTAAACCAAGAAAAACTATATCAAAGAACTCCCCTATCTTGTCGGAGTTCTTTTTGCCTGTTCTTTTACCCTTCTCCCTTGCATTTTCTCTCATTTTTTGCCAAAATAGAGGGGTAGAAAGAAGGTAGCATATGTCTAAATTACAACAAATCCTAACATATCTTGAATCAGAAAAACTAGACGTCGCTGTCGTATCTGACCCCGTCACTATTAATTATCTCACTGGCTTTTACAGTGATCCCCATGAACGCCAAATGTTCCTCTTTGTTCTAGCAGATCAGGAACCTCTCCTCTTCGTTCCAGCCCTTGAAGTAGAGCGTGCAACCAGCACTGTTTCCTTCCCAGTTGTGGGCTATGTGGACTCTGAAAACCCATGGAAGAAAATCCAAAATGCCTTGCCACAGTTAGACTTCAGACGTGTGGCAGTTGAGTTTGACAATCTCATCTTGACCAAATACCATGGTCTGAAAACTGTCTTTGAAACTGCTGAGTTTGAAAACCTCACTCCTCGCATCCAACGCATGCGCCTCATCAAATCAGCTGATGAAGTCCAAAAAATGATGGTTGCAGGTCTCTATGCTGATAAAGCTGTAAAAGTTGGTTTTGACAATATTTCTCTTAACAAGACTGAGACAGATATCATTGCACAAATCGACTTTGCCATGAAACGTGAAGGCTATGAAATGAGCTTTGATACCATGGTCTTGACTGGCGATAATGCTGCAAACCCTCACGGAATCCCTGGAGCGAATAAGGTCGAAAATAACGCTCTTCTCCTCTTTGACTTAGGTGTCATGGTTAATGGCTACGCCTCAGACATGACTCGTACAGTAGCTGTCGGCAAACCAGACCAGTTCAAAAAAGATATTTACAACTTGACTCTAGAAGCCCAACAAGCTGCCCTTGATTTTATCAAGCCAGGTGTAACAGCTCATGAAGTGGACCGCGCCGCCCGTGAAGTCATCGAGAAAGCTGGTTATGGAGAGTACTTCAACCACCGTCTTGGTCACGGTATCGGTATGGATGTCCACGAGTTCCCATCTATCATGGAAGGAAATGACTTGATCATCGAAGAAGGCATGTGCTTCTCTGTTGAACCAGGTATCTATATCCCTGGTAAAGTCGGTGTTCGCATCGAAGACTGTGGTGTTGTCACTAAGGATGGATTCGACCTCTTTACCAGCACCAGCAAGGACTTGCTTTATTTTGATTAAACATAGAGACAAGCAAAAAGTCAGCTCAAATAGCTGACTTTTTTATTTTATCTTCTTGACACTCTGAAAGACTACAAATCCCACAACCATTCCCAAGGTATTTTGTAGGAAGTTTGGAAGGATTTCTGGCAAGGCTGCTGACCAGCCATTCATTAGGGTAGAACCTAGGGCATAGCCACTTACCATGACGATTGTAGCCAAGACAAGGCCTAGCCATTGCCATTTGCCTTTAAAGCCTGCAAAAAATCCTTGCAAGCCATGGTTTACCAAGCTAAAGAACATCCACTGTGGAAAGCCTGATAAAAGGTCAAGCAGAAAAGCTGCTAGTCCTCCAACGACGGCCCCTTCTTTACTGCCAAAGTAAAAGGCGGTAAAGAAAATACCTGCATCCAAGAGAGTCAATATCCCTGTTGCCGTTCCAATTTTCAAGTAATAACCTAGAACCACAGAAAGGGCGGTTAAGAGGGATACAAGGGCGATTTTAGTTGTTTTGGTTTGCTTCATATTGTCTTACTCCATATTGATCTGCTTGTGCAATAGCACGGTATACGAAAGCTTTTGAGCTCTCTACTGCTTGTAAAAGTTCATCCCCTTTAACCAAGTGACTGGCGATGCTTGAGGCAAAGGTACAACCTGCACCAGCATTTTGCCCTTGGATAACGGGATTTTCTAGGACAGTGAAAGTTTGTCCATCATAAAAGATATCCACAGCCTTGTCCTGACTGAGGCGATTGCCTCCCTTGATAATGACTGCTGGCGCTCCTAAGTCATGCAATTTCTGCGCTGCAGCTTTCATGTCTTCCAAAGTTTTGATTTCTTGACCCGCCAACAATTCTGCTTCAGGGAGATTAGGCGTAATCACGCTAACATGAGGGAAAAAGCGAATCAACTCTTGACAGAGTTGGCTGACTGCCACATCATGCGTTTCCTTGCAGACCAAGACTGGGTCCAATACCACTGGCACTCCAGGACGTTGCTTGATAAAGTCAAGTGCCTTCTCAGCCACACTGACAGTAGGGAGAAGACCAATCTTAATCCCCGCAAACTCCACATCACGTAAGCTATTCAACTCATGTTGAAAAATAGCATCATCTGTTGGAAAGACCTCAAAGCCATTTTCGGTCAAAGCCGTCAAACAAGTCACTGCTACGAAACCATGCAAGCCGTTCAAGGTATAGGTAGCAAGATCGGCTGATAAACCACCACCACTAAAAATATCATTCCCAGAAAGTGCTAAAATACGATTATTCTTCATAACGAATCTCCTTCAAATACAAACCATTCGGTGCTGCTGTTGGACCTGCTAGCTGCCTGTCCTTCTTCTCCAATATCAGGTCAATCTGCTCAACTGGCATTCGATTATTTCCGATTTTGAGCAGTGTCCCCACCATATTGCGAATCTGCTTATACAAGAAACCATTTCCTGAAAAGGTAAAGGTCAAAAATTGGCCTGTCTCATCGACTGTTAAACTCGCTTCTGTAATGGTCCGAACCTTGTCCCCTACACTGGTTCCAGATGCTGTAAAACCGGTGAAATCATGGGTACCCTCTAGCTTTTTGATTGCTATCTGCATCCGCTCCACATCGAGCGGATAGGGAAAGTGAGTAGCGTAGTGACGACGCATAGGGATTTTTGGGACGTCCCTCTATCCACGATAAACTCATAGGTCTTGCTGTGTTTTGGCATAACGGCAATGAAAATCATCTGCCACAATCTCAATCGAAATCACATCGATATCTTCTGGAGATTGGGTATCCAGAGCAAAACGGAGCTTTTTCCTCATCCATCTGATAGGGCAGATCAAAATGAATGACCTGTCCCAGAGCATGGACCCCACTATCCGTCCTACCAGCACCGTGAACAGTGATGGCTTGCCCCTTATTGAGTCTCGTTAAGGTTTTTTCGATTTCCTCTTGAACGCTCCTCGCATGAGGCTGGCGCTGAAAACCAGCAAAGGCAAAACCATCATAAGAAATAGTTGCTTTATATCTTGTCATAACTTCTATTTTATCAGGAAATAAAAGTGTAAACAAGTTTAAAAACTAATAATTGTCTGGGTACAAAATTCCTAAAAAGAAAAACTTAGGAAATTAATCCTAAGCTCTCTTTTGAAGTGCGTACATAACAAAGATAGAAGTGACAATCAACCAGCAGCCTAGAATGGTGAAGACCAACATACCGTTTTGAGTCACCAAACCAATCGCTCCAAGAATGAAAGGTGTCGTGAAGGCTCCAAAGCTACATCCTAGCACTGCAAAAGATGTTGCCTGATTAAGGAGCTTGGCTGGGATTCTTTCAGAAAGAAGCTGAAAGACAGTGGTCAAGGCCACACTGTAAGAAAAACCTGCCACAACACTTCCAACTACCATCACACCCAATGACGGAGACAAGGCAATCACAATCTGCCCCAATCCAAAGGTGATACCTGACCAAAGGAGCAACCTTTCTTTAAACAGAGAGATAAAGAAAGAAAAACTCACACCTGCCAAGATACCAATCAACTGCATGATACTTAAAACCAAACTCGATAACTGGGCATCCCCTAGACCTCTTTCCACCATCAGACTAGGAATACGAATAGTGATAGCTGTATTGGTGCAGACAACAACTGCTGCTTCGACAGCCAATAGAAAAATCAAGCTTTTCATCTGTCCTGTCAAACGAGTCGTTTCGGCCTCTTTTTTCTTTGTTTCTTTCTTTTCTTTCCCATAAGGGACAAAGAGCAGATAAAGGATCAATACTAAAAATCCCGCACTGTAGGCCAAGAAGGTCACTGTCCATCCCAAGGATAAGAGTTGACCGACCACTAGAGTCAAAATCGATGCCCCGACAACTTCTGCTGACCCGCGAAGACCCAACATCTGAATCCGTGTCTTTCCATGATAGCGTTCGCTGATGATAGAAATAGCCTTGGCATTGATCATCCCAACACCCAAGCCAAATAAAATCCGCATCGCAAAGACAAAGTTGTATTCCTGATACCAGAAAGGGGCTGTTCCTCCTATAGAGAGGATGAGAAGCCCTAGACTAATCTGAAGACGCTCAGGAAATAACCGCTCCAAAAACCCATTTAAAACCAGCATAATCATGATTCCAAAAGAAGGAAGACTGACCAGGAGCTCGATTTGTTCTTTGGGGTATCCTTGATAGTAGTCAAACATGGCTGGCAGAGCACTTGAGATGGAGAAGGAGGTAATCAAAACGAGGGAGAGGGCCAAAATACTAGCCCGTTCTAAATATTGTTTCATGAATTTTCTTTCTGTATATTTCTCACTGTTGATCCTTTTAAAAGGAAGATGGCAAGAAAAGAAGGAGCCCAATTGAACTAGAGACTCCGTCCTAACTTTCCTAATAGGAAGACTATTTTCGCTTGATTTGCTTGATCAGATAGAAGATGAAGCCTGCAACCATATACGCCGCAAAAATGATCAAACACCATTTGATAACCACGTCCCAACCCTTGTTCACATTTAAAAAGAAATAAGGGAAGGGATTGTCCTTGGAATTCGGAATATTGAGTTTTAAGACCAAGCCATTAAACAAGGCAAAAATCATATAAACCAAGGGCAAGATAGTCCACAAGACTGGATCCCAGATCTTGTATTGACCCCGTTTATCAAAGAAAAGGGTGTCGGCTAAAAACCAGAGTGGAACGATATAGTGGCAAAGGAAATTTTCCACACGGTAAAAGTCTGTCGCAATCGGAGCAAGCATAAAATGGTAAATCACACAGGTAATCATGATACTCATGGTAACACCACCCTTGAGACGAAGCAAGGTCGGACTTTGCCAATTTTCATCTGAACGGCTCATCACACGGAGCAGATAACCCGTGAAAATCGTTACCAAAAGATTGGACAACACTGTGTAGTAAAGGAGCATACCAAAGCCACCGTGCTTGGTAATCTCCAAATAAACTCCTGTAAATGCCGCTAAGAACAAGAGGACACGACTATAAAAGATAAATTTATAATTCAGTTTCATGGCTAGATTTTCTTAACAAATTCTGACTTGAGTTTCATAGCTCCAAAACCATCAATCTTACAGTCGATGTTGTGGTCACCTTCTACGATACGGATATTTTTAACGCGAGTTCCTTGTTTCAAATCCTTTGGCGCACCTTTTACTTTCAAGTCCTTGATTAAGGTTACAGTATCGCCGTCAGCCAATTTATTTCCATTGGCATCGATAGCAACAACACCTTCTTCTACTTCTGCAACTTCTGCAGGATTCCACTCATAGGCACACTCTGGGCAGACCAAGAGACTTCCGTCTTCGTAGACATATTCTGAATTACATTTTGGGCAATTTGGTAAGTTGTTCATAAGTCCTCCTTAAACTAACAATTATTCTTTAAAATTCATATGTTATTGAACAGCAACTATTATACCGTAAAATCCTACTTTTGACAATGTGTCCTAAGTCCAGCAAACAAAAAAATCATGCAACTGTTTACAGTTACATGACTTTTAAAAGATGATTGGTCATGGGCACTTATCAAGCACCTCATGATAAAAGGGGTAGCAACTATATTTTACAAACCAGGAGCTTGTCCAAGTTCTGCTGCAAGCATCCAAACTGTTTTCTCAAGTTCAGCCTTAGCACCAACAAAGATATCGTTTGTAACATCATCGCCTTCTTCATCAGTCACATCCAAAGCATTTTGGAAAAGAGCGATGAGGTAGCGATAAATCGCTAGAACACGTTCCAAGCTTTCTTCAACGTTACGGAATTCTCCTTCTTCTTCTTCGATTTCACTGTGTTGAAGGAATTCTGTCAAAGTTGAGTAAGGTTTGCCGCCAAGGGTGATCAAACGTTCGCTGATTTCGTCAAGATAGCCATCAAGGCTGTCCATGTATTCATCCATTTTTGGATGCCATACGAGGAAACCACGACCACGCATATACCAGTGAACTTGGTGAAGGGCAATGTGAGCCACATACAAGTCTGCTACTGCTTGGTTCAATACTTCCTTTGTTTTTGCCAATGCTACTGGCGCTGTTTTAGATAATGTTGTTACGTCTTTTACTGCTTCTTTTTTCAATTCAACCATATTGATCACCTCATAATATTATTTTTGCAACCATATTTATTGATTACTATCTCAGTATACTACTCCTAGTAGACAAAAAGCAAGAAAAATTAACCCATATTAAAAAGTTGTAATTGACTGATAATTTAAGAAAAAAATATACAGTCTTTATAAAAAAAGACAGTCTTAGCAGACTGTCTGGAATAACTGAGATTATTTTACAAAATCAAGCAATGCCAAGAAGCTTTCAGCTTCAAGTGACGCACCACCAACAAGGGCACCGTCAACGTCTGGGCAAGCCATGTATGAAGCAACGTTTTTCAGGTTTAACAGAACCACCGTATTGAACACGAACTTTGTCCGCAACTTCTTGACCAAAGTCTGCAGCTACAACGTCACGAACGACTTTACACATTTTTTTGTGCATCGTCTTGTGAAGCTGATTTACCAGTACCGATAGCCCAGATTGGCTCATAAGCGATAACTGATGCAGCAACTTGTTCAGCTGTCAATCCAGCCAATGCAGCAGATACTTGAGCACCTACGAATTCAGCAGCTTTACCAGCTTCGTAAGTTTCAAGTGACTCACCACAACAGATGATTGGAAGCATACCGTTTGCAAAGATTGCTTTTGCTTTTTTGTTGATATCTTCGTCAGTTTCATGGAAGTAGTCACGACGCTCTGAGTGACCGATAACAACGTAGTCAGTACCGATTTCTTTCAAAACTTGTGGGCTAGTTTCACCAGTGAAAGCACCTGCATTTTCAAAGTAGCAGTTTTGAGCAGCAACTTTAAGGTTTGAACCTTTAGCAGCAGCGAGAACAGCTGTCAAATCAACTGCAGGAGCTGCGATACCTGCTTCAACAAGGTCTGATGAAGGAAGTTTTGATGCAACGGCTTCAACGAATGCTTTTGCTTCTTCTGGATTTTTGTTCATTTTCCAGTTACCAGCGATAAATGGTTTACGTGACATTTCACATACCTCTTTTTTCATTTTATTTTCTATTATTTTATCATATTTATAAGGAGCTTGCAAACCTTACTCTAATTTTCAAGAGTTTTCAAGCGACTAATCTTGCCACAAATTCATGGCATCGAGGAAATCAGCCGAAGCTTGAACTTGTTTAGGATTGTTGGCTTCTCGCTCTGCTCGTTTGGCCTCTACTTGGGCAACAGATTGAATGCCTTCATGGCGCCAGTTTCGTAGGATTGCCTGAATATATTTCCAGTTTGGTTTGCCATTTAGAACGGCTTCTCGAAGAGCTTCCTTGATCAAATCCGCCTTAACTCCGTCTTCTTTGACGGTCTTAGAAAGATCTTCGATTTCAAATGGTGTTAATAAACGTCCCAATTCCTGCTGAAAAGTTTCAACCAGATCCTTCAATTGATTTTGCGGATTTGGGGCAGTTGTAGCTGGAGTTTGGGTATCTAGCAAGCTATCCAAGCGTTCAAAAGCCAAACTAGCATCAAAAATGAGCTCAATTTCCCCATTTAGTTCAATGGTCCGATATTGTAGCAAACCATTTTCAGTCAAGTTTGAAATGGATTGGTTGACATCTGCTACCTCTTTGCCAATAATTTCAGCAATCTGGCTAGGCGAAACATCTCCTAGGGCTGTGGTATTTTGTAAATAGAAAAATTGCCAGACGAGAAAATCTTCGCTGGAAGGAAAGAGTTCCTTAAAATGCAAGAGCAGGGCACTTGGCAAAACCAAGTTCCCTGATTTAAAAGCGTCAAAATATGTCATAATTCCTCTTATAAATATCCAAATGAAGCCGCATCGTCCTCTACCTTTTTCCAGTCAAAAGGGAGTTTCCTGATAGACAGCATAGTTAACCCAGTTACTGAAAAAGAGGGCAGCTGATGAAGACCAACAGAGACACGGTGTCTCATTCACATCATCATTTTTGAAGTAATTTTCCGGAATGTGAGGATTAAGTCCTGCCTCACAATCACGAAAATACTCTTTTGCTAGAGTATCACGGTCATATTCTAAATGACCAAAACTATAAATCTCACGAAGATCCCGACTAGCTAAAATAGAAACGCCGACTTGTTCTCCCTCAGAGAGGATTTCCAGATTGGTTTTTCCCAATATCTCTTCCTTATAGATTTCTGTATGACGAGAATGGGGAGCTACATAGCTATCATCAAAACCACGAAAGAGAAGATGCCCCTCTTTCAAGGTATCCTGAGGGTAAATACCTGACAGTTTTTGCTCCATTTGGTGTTTTTCAACGCCATAGCGAGCATAAAGACCTGCTTGGGCACCCCAACAGATATGCAGGGTAGAAAAAACATGCGTCTTGGACCATTCGATGACCTCTTTAAACTCCTCCCAGTAGTCCACCTCCTCAAAAGGTAAGTGCTCCACTGGAGCTCCCGTGATAATCATTCCATCAAAAAAGTCATTCTTGACTTCCGAGAAGGTCTTATAGAAAGTTTCCATATGTTCTGCACGAGTCGTCTTTGAACGATGCGTTTCCATATACAAGAAATCGATATCTAGCTGTAGAGGCGTATTGGCCAAATGCCGCAAGAGTTGTGTTTCTGTCACAATCTTTTGGGGCATCAGATTTAGAATCAAAATCTTCAAAGGTCGAATATCTTGGTGAGCAGCCCTTTGATCATCCATGACAAAGATATTTTCTGTCCTTAAAATCTCAACAGCAGGTAATTTTTTTTCAATCCGAATCGGCATAATACCCTCCTAACAGTCATCTATTTCGGGAATGGCTTTATCTGCTTGAAAGCACAATCTTTCAAACTTCTCTTCCTTTTATTATACTGTATGAAGATATAGTTTTCAATTATAGTTTTTCTCTAACTAGCTATAGTTTGTTTATATAGCAGATGAAGAGAAAACAGCCCAAAGGACTGTTTTTCATTAATAATGCATAAGTACCTTGTAATCGTAATCTCCGATTTTTTCACGGCCTTTAAGCTCATCAAGCTCAATCAAGAACGCACAACCGGCTACAACTCCACCAAGTCTTTCGATCATTTCAATGGTTGCCTTGACAGTACCACCTGTCGCCAAGAGGTCATCTACGATGAGAACGCGTTGACCTGGTTTGATGGCATCCGCGTGCATGGTCAAGGTATCAATACCGTACTCTTTTTCATAGTCAGCAGAAATGACTTCACGTGGCAATTTTCCTGGTTTACGTACAGGAGCAAATCCAATCCCCAACTCAAAGGCAACGGGACAGCCAACGATAAAACCACGGGCTTCTGGTCCCACGATCATGTCGATTTTCTTGTCAGTTGCATACTGAACAATTTCACGAACAGCGTAGCTATATGCATTTCCATCTGCCATCAAAGGGCTGATATCACGGAAGGTAATACCTTCCTTAGGATAGTTTTCAATCGTTGCGATATAATCTTTTAAATTCATCTTTTTCTTTCTTTCAAAGTTTTTTACTCTCTATTATAGCATATTTTTTAAGAAAGAAAAAAGGAAAAGTTAACTTCAATAATTATCTAACGATTTGACGATTTATAACTAGCCATAGCAATAAAGCCCAATTTCTGTTTATTCTTAGCAAACATTTTGTACATAGTTAAAAACTGCTTTCTATTCTCCTTTTTACAAGCATTTACGCAAATTTTCAAAGTTCCTAGCCAACCTTCGTCATAAATCATACCTGATAATTTCATTAATGTCATTTCACCAGTCAATACTTTCACATCACGATAACCTGATTCTATCATCACCTGTTCCCAACCATCTTGAGTTAAAGGACCTACATTTACATGAATTGCTTGTGACAATTCCTGTCTGACAGACTCTTCAGCTTCCTTAAGAAGCACATCATGTGTCAAAAGAAGACCTTCAGGTTTTAAAACCCTTAGATACTCCATTACACATTTTTCTTAGCTTGATCGGCTTGCATAGTCAGCATAGCTTCATTTATAACAATATCAAAACTAGCATCTTCATAAGGAAGTTTCATTGCATTTGCTCTTTCAAATCTAATCAAATGACCAACACCTGCCATTTCAGCAGATTTTTTAGCCACTTCTAAGGCTTGTCCATCCATATCAACAGCAGTTATCTTACAACCAAAACGCTGTGCTAACTCAATTGCTGTAGTTCCCCTATTGCACGCAACTTCTAATATTCTCTTTTCTTTTGAAAATCCTCCTTCCGCAATTAACCAATCTGTAGCACGTTTTCCACCTGGACGTAAGCGTCTTTTTCCCCAGTTTTGCTAAAAACTTATGACCTGCTTCTGACATTTGAACACCTCTATTTTTTCTTCATTATAACATAAAATTATATTGTCTGACAATTCTAATCTATTATTTGATAAACTAGAATCAAAAGCATACAAACTGCCATGACTATAGCATAAATCTATTAATCACCTCTCTAGTTCGAATTCAATTGCTCACGTAGTTTACGCATATAGGTTACAACTACATATTTGTACTTTAGAGTTGCTGGCCCTCCTTATCCGCTAAGTACGCTTTACTATCACGTGCCTATTCGTATAGCCAAGATTTCTCTATCTCTTTCTCTGCCGATTCTTATTTCCAACGTCAGACTTAAACAGTCTATCCTAATGCCGTTCGATCAGCTACTCACAATAGTCAGGCTTGGGAATCACTTTTGGGTTTACTAGTATATGGTAGCCACAGAGGACTTACACCTCAGATGAACGGAATGCCCGTCGTACCTAAAAAAACGAGCACTTTCGCACTCGTTTTTTATATATTTATTGATTAAAGTGAGTTCACATCAACCTTGATACCAACACCTTGAGTAGTTGTGATAGTCAAGCTTGTTACGTAAGTTCCTTTTGCTGTAGCTGGTTTCGCTTTTTGGATTGTTTCGTTGAATGCTTTGAAGTTTTCAACCAACTTGTCAGCTTCAAATGAAACTTTACCGATGATAGCTTGTACGATACCTGCACGGTCAGCACGGTAAGTGATTTTACCACCTTTAGACTCTTCAACTGCTTTAGCAACATCCATTGTTACAGTACCAGTTTTAGGGTTTGGCATCAAGTTACGTGGTCCAAGGACACGTCCAAGACGTCCAACAAGAGCCATCATGTCAGGTGTAGCGATAACTACGTCGAAGTCCAACCAACCGTCGTTGATTTTAGCAACAAGGTCGTCTTCACCAACAAAGTCTGCACCAGCAGCTTTTGCTTCTTCAGCTTTTGCACCACGTGCAAATACAAGAACGCGAGCTGTTTTACCAGTACCGTTTGGCAATACCATTGCTCCACGGATTTGTTGGTCAGCTTTTTTAACGTCAATGTTCAAGTTGTAAGCAACTTCTACAGTTGCATCAAATTTTGCAAAGTTAGTTTCTTTTGCAAGAGCTACAGCTTCTTCTACGCTGTACGCTTTTGTGCTGTCGATTTTCTCAAGAGCAGCACGAAGTTGTTTGCTTTTTTTAGCCATTTTCTATTCTCCTTGTAAGTGGTTCAATCGATTTTCATCTCCCACGTCACTTCTCGAAATGATGAAGTCTTGCGGGTTATCTTGGGATGTTATTGATTAGTCAACAACGTTGAATCCCATAGAACGAGCAGTACCTTCGATCATACGCATTGCAGACTCAAGGTTTGCAGCGTTCAAATCTGGCATCTTAGTTTCTGCAATTTCTTGTACTTGCGCACGAGTAACTGAAGCAACTTTTGTTTTGTTCGGTGTACCTGATCCTTTTTCAACACCTGCAGCTTTTTTCAAAAGAACAGCAGCTGGTGGTGTCTTAGTGATGAAAGTAAATGATTTATCTTCGTATACTGAGATAACAACTGGAATAATCATTCCAGCTTGATCAGCTGTACGAGCGTTGAACTCTTTTGTGAATCCCATGATGTTGATACCAGCTTGACCAAGAGCAGGTCCAACCGGTGGAGCTGGTGTAGCTTTACCAGCAGGGATTTGCAATTTTACAAGTTTTTCGACTTTTTTAGCCATTTTTAAATCCTCCTTTGTGGTTTTGGCGGTAATGTAAGATTTTTACCTCCCACAAGTATGCTTTACACATACTTTTCCATTATACACTATTTATCTAAAAATGCAAGAGAAAACTTTCATTTTTAATCGACATAATCGCCGCCTTCAAAGCCATAGTACTCTTCCAAACTGAGACCACTTGCAGCAATTTCTTTGGCTTCTTTTCCAACGTAGCGGAGATGCCATTCTTCTGCCATGTAGCCGGTCTCCTTTTCCTTGTCTTTGAGATAGCGGACAACAAAGCCATAGTCAGCCGCATGGTCCAAGAGCCACTGGGCTGCCTTTTCTTCAGTAACTAAATCACCATCTGTCCCAATAAGGTCAAAAGCAAGACCAGTCTGGTGTTCACTGTAACCTGGTCGTGCTGAGTAGCGATCCGCCGCTTCCTTCCCGTCTTGATTGACATAGTCTTGGTAGAGCTTAGCCTGAGTTTCATAACTTCTAAAACCCACTGTAGTGATCGCTGATTGGGATAGCCAGCTGCTTGCATGGCTGCAATGAGTTTGAGCAACTCTGCTTTAGCTGTTGGATTTTCTCCTGGATTATAGTCTTTTGACAAAGGATAGTGTTTATTAGCTATGATGATTTCATCGTATTTCCCTTGAATACTATAGTAGTCTCCCTTATTGACAACTTCTGCCTTCTTCTGACTAGAAGCTTGGGATTTGCTCCTACAGTTCCTTCCGGTTGACTGCTTTGCTCCGTCTTTTTGAGTATTTTTCTTCAACTTTGGGTTTTTTTCTTGCGAACAAGCTGCAAGAGTCAATGCTAGTAAACCAGATAAAATGACATATCTTTTTTTCATTTCTTTCTTCCTCTCTCTTAGGCCAAATGCTTCTCCAATTCATGTGATAAGATTTTAATCATCTCTTCCAGCTCTGGCGATTGTACTTGGCAATCTTCTGCTGCCATTTCTTCCCAGGGCACCCACCAGACTGGGCCACGGCCATTAAGTCCGTGCCCCTTCATATCACCTGCTCTTCGCGGAAAAAGATGCCAATGAGCGTGGGCATCGCCATTTCCTAGGAGTTCAATATTCATCTTTTTCAGCCTCAAATGCTTTGGCAACAGCTTCTTGGACCAAACTCATTTCCTCAAGAAAACGAAGTTTTACAGAAGTCTCCATATGGTGGAGTTCTGTGACATGCTCCTTTGCTAGAAATAAGGTATAGCCCTTAAAGTATTGGTGATCTCCAATAACAACATAGCCTGTTTCTAGTTCTTTGACAAAGTAGGGATTTTCTCCAGCTTTGATGAGTTCGATTCTCTGACAGATTAAGCACATTCTATGATACCGCCTCGCTCTTGAGATAGGCATCTACCATACGCTCAGTCGCTACTACTGAATCGATGTGGGTGCGCTCATAAGAGTGACTGGACTCGATTCCCGCACCAAGGAGGGCATGCTTGACCTCTGCGCCTGCTGACATAGCTGCTGAAGCGTCCGATCCATAAAATGGATAGATATCCAGCTTAAATGGAATATCTTGCTCTTTCGCCAAAGCTACTAAGTGTTGACGGAAGTCATAGTGATAGGGACCTGAAGCGTCCTTGACACAGATAGACACTGTATATTCGTCTGTTTGCTGGTCATCGCCCATGGCTCCCATATCTACAGCCAGATATTCTACTACCTGAGCTGGAATATTGGAGTTGGCACCATGACCCACCTCTTCAAAGACCGAAAAGGCAAAATGTGTCGTCATCGGCAAGTCAATTCCTTCTTCTTTATAAACTCGAAGGAGATTAAGCAAAATTGCTGCGCTGACCTTGTCATCCAAGTGGCGAGACTTGATAAAACCAGTTTCCGTCACAACTGTTCGCGGATCGAAACTAATAAAGTCTCCAACCTCAATCCCCAAGGCACGCGTTTCTTTTTCATTGGTCACTTTTTCGTCCAAACGCACTTCCATATTGTCCTGAGTGCGTTCAGCAGTTCCTGCATCTTTGTAGACATGGCAAGATGTCTGGTGGATGAGGATCGTTCCAGATACCGTTTTACCTGTACTAGCCACATGAACAGTACAGTTTTCTCCCTCAATCATGTTCCAAGGAAAACCACCGATCCGGTCCAATTTGAGACGACCATCTGGCTTGACTGCACGCACAATGGCTCCAAGTGTGTCCACATGGGCAGTTACATAGCGGTGTTGTTCGTCGTTTTGACCTTTAATGGTCACATTGACACCGCCCTTGGCTGTTCTAACAGGCTGGTAACCAAGTTCTTCTAAAGTATGGACTAGGTAGTCTGAAATCTCACGAGTAAAGCCCGTTGGAGATGCAATAGCGGTTAATTCTTTGATATAGTTTACAGTTTGATTCATTTCTTCACCTCTTCCTACCATTATATCACTTTTCTAGCTGGATCCCTTTGGAAAAGGGTCTTATCCTTCTATTTGATTTCACTATGGATCCATGTTATAATACAAATACTTTGATTATGAAAGGAAAATAAAGGATATGAAATCTTACTTTAAAACCTCACTTGCCCTTGCGGCTTCACTTGTCCTCCTTCTCGGATGTTCCAAACAAGCATCAACACCTACCAACAGCAGTGGCAAAGAAGACAAAACAACTCAGTCAAGTGAGAGCAAACAAAGCACTGAACAATCATCTGAAAAGAAAGAAACAACTAAAACACATACCTTTGTCAACAAAAGCAATTCTGGAATCACTTCTACCTTGGTTTATACTGTAGACGGCGACAATGTTATCAAGCAATCAGCTCATAACATTGCTGATCCTGAAATCCTTGGTGCAACTCCAGAAGATGTCAAGAGTTTTATCGAAGAAAAGTACAAAGGTTATAATGGACTCAAAGGTGTTAAACAAACGATTGAAATCAAAGATGGAAAAGTTGTTCAAGATCTCGAAGTAGACTTCTCAGTTGCAAGCATTAGCGAACTTAGAAAAGCACTTCCTGAAGAATATTCTGGTATCGGCAATCGTGTCAGCTTCTCAAACTCTAAAAAAGCACTAGAAGGAATGGGATTCACTGAAGAAAGAAACTAATCTTTCATCCTTAAAAACAGACAAAAACCTGACCTTATAATGGCCACCCCATACGATAGTCACCAAGCTATCTTTGGGGTGTTTTCTTATATCACGAGGGAATCAATCAAAATGAAATCCTTGATCAAATGAAATAGAGATTAAGAGCTAGAAGCTAGCCAAGAAGGCAAATCCAAGCATATCTTTTTACTGTCAGTGGGATTGTTTACTAGCTTCTTCTGATTGCTTGCACCCAGCATTCGTGTTATAATACAAATACTTTGATTATGAAAGAAAAGCAATGGATATGAAATCTTATTTTAAAACATCTCTTGCTCTTATGGCTGCTCTCGTCCTTCTAATGGGATGCTCTAAACAAGCATCAACTCCTACCAACAATAGTGCCAAGGAAGACAAAACTGCTCAGTCAAGCGAAACAAAGCAGAGCAGCCAACAATCATCTGAAAAGAAAGAGGAAACGACAACTCACACCTTTGTTCACAACAGCAAGCCTGGTATTGAGTCTACCTTAGCTTATACCGTAAAAGGAGACGACATTCTAAAACAAACAGTTTATAATGTTTTTGATCCTGCTAAACTTGATAATACAGCAGAAGCCATTAAAGAAATTGTTGAAGATACTTATAAAGGTTATGAGGGTGTCAAAGGAGTAACACAAAAAGTTGAAATCAAAGACGAAAAAGTTATTCTAAGTATGGAAGTTGACATGACTGTTGCAACTCTTGCTGACCTAAAAAAAGCAATGCCGAACGAATTTTCTGGCTTTGGAAACCGTATAAGTTATGCAGCTTCGAAGAAAATGCTTGAAGAATCTGATTACACTGAAAAAACCAACTAAGATTAATAGAAAAAACTTGGCCAAGGCCAAGTTTTTTTATTCCATTTCAAAAACATCGCTTTCTTGCTTGTTAGGAAGGACCAAGGAAAGCAAGATTCCAAGGATAGCAGGGACCAACCAAGGGAGGGACGCCTTAGCAAAGGCAAAGCATTCACAAGATTTGCTAGAAACTCAATCTTAAAGGAGCTTCCAAGAACACTTGCAACAGCGATTGCTGTGACAACTCCTATTGTTAGTTGCATACCCGGTTTTGATAGGGGTACAAACTTATTAACAATCACAATCATCACAATGGCAATAGTGATTGGATACAAGATTACCAATACTGGAATTGAGTACTTGATAATCGCATCAAGACCAAGATTAGCAATGGCAAATCCAATCAAGGTAAAGGCAGTTGCATAGACCTTGTAGCTGATTTGTGGGAAACGTCCGTTAAAGAACTCTGCTGTAGAGACAATCAAGCCAACTGTCGTTGTGAAACAGGTTACAGTTACCATAACAGCAAGGAAAAGTTGAGCCGTTGAACCAAAGATTTCCTGAGTTGCTTGTGACAAGATATAAACACCTGGAGTTCCACCCTTCATGACTTCTGTCGGAACTGGGAAGTGATTTCCAAGGAAGCCTAGACCAATATAGAGAGCACTGAAGGCAAGAGCTACCACAATACCAACAACCCAAATAGTTGAGATGTATTCTTTCTTACTTGAGAATCCAAGTTGTTTCAAGGTTTGAACAGCGATGACACTGAAGGCTACTGAGGCTAGGGCATCCAAGGTGTTATACCCTTCTAGGAAACCTGTCCCAAAAGCAGATGCTTGATAGGCTTCTGAAGCTACTTGAGGACTTGTTCCACCATATTTAAAAGCACCAAGTACTACTAAGATAACGATAAGCAAAGCAAAGACTGGTGTCAAGATTCGTCCGATACGGTCCAAAATCTTTGATGGATTGAGTGAAATCAGATAGGCTGCAGCAAAGTACAACACAGTAAAGATAATCAATCCTAGGCCTTTATTTGCTTCAGACAAGAGAGGGCTGATACCGACCTCGTAAGCTGTTGTTGCTGTACGTGGAATGGCAAAGAATGGGCCAATCGATAGATAGAGGACTGCAAGATAAAGAGTCGCAAACCAAGGTGAGATTTTCTTAGAAATCTCATGAATGTATCCTTTGGGATTGAGCGTACCGATGATAAGCGTTAGGACAGCAATCCCAACACCCGAAAATACAAAACCTGCGATGGCAGGAAGAAACTGTTCTCCAGATAGGGCACCTAGAGAAGGTGGAAAAATCAAGTTTCCCGCACCAAAAAATATTCCAAACAGGAGCAAGCCTGTTAGGGCACCTTTTTTAGCCATAAAAATCTCCTTCATATTTCTAAAATACTGACCTAGTATACCATGATTAAGACTTTGAAAAAAGCATCTCTGATTAAATATTGAATGTTTTCAATATTTTTAAAAATAAGAATTGTCTAAAAACAAAACTCCCTCACTCAGTTAGAACCGAGCAAGGGAAGATTAGAATCTATCGCCATATTGGTTTAAAGATTTTCAAAGGCCGTCATTCCACCTTGGACATTGATAACGTCATAACCCTGTTCAGCTAGAAATTGACAAGCACAAGCTGATCTCATCCCTGCTTTACAAATGACATAATGCAACTGGTCCTTGTCCAACTCTTCCACTTCTCTCACATCTAATACAGAAAGGGATTCTTTCTGGTAAAGTTGGTAAAATTTGTCAAAAACAATTTCTTTCATCATTTCTTTTTTTGATGCCTTTAACGCAAAGTTAAAAACTTATAGGTAAATCCAATCGACTCTAAAAATCGGAACAAGTCTTTGCTTTTGATAAAGATGGTCTTTTCATTAGTATTGGGATGGAAAGTCATGATATCCTCCGATACAATGTCCTTATCAAAATAAACTAGAATGTCTTTTTCATCATTATTTAACAAACCAAAAGGTGATACTGTTCCTGCTGGTAGGTTCATTTTCTCAGCCAAGGAGTCCAATGAGGCCATGCGAATCCGATTGGCTCCCACCTGAACTTTAAAGTCATCCATATCCAATCGTTTCTTGTCATCCATTATGAGCAGATAGTACTGAGTTTTCTTCCTATTGGTCAAAAACATGGACTTAGTCCGGACTCCTTCCCTTCCTTCAATATAGCTATCTGCCTGCTCTGTCGTAAATACAAGTGGGTGCTCCACCACATCAAAGGTGATTCCCAACTCTTGCAAGGTATTAGCTACTTGTTGATAAGCATCCATAGTTTTTCTCCTTTATTGATGAATAATCTTTTGTACCAATGCTTTCAAATCTGGCACCACTTCTGACTCAAACCAAGTATTCTTAGCCATCCAGATTTGATTACGGGGAGAAGGGTGAACTAGAGGAAAATATTCTGGCAAATAGTCTTTGTAGTGTTTTACCCGCTCTGTTACCTTGCCACTAATTCTCTCATGTAAATAGTAGGCTTGGGCATATTGTCCAATCAACAGAGTTAATTGGATATCAGGTAATTCTTGCAAGAGTTGGGGATGCCACTTTTCTGCAAAACCTGTACGAGGTGGAAGGTCGCCTGATTTTCCATGTCCTGGAAAGTAGAAATCCATAGGCAAAACAGCAAAATATCCTGAATTGTAAAAGGTATCTTCATCTACACCTAACCACTCACGCAGACGATTACCACTCTTATCCTTCCAATAAATCCCAGCTTCTTGTGTTTTGAGTCCAGGAGCCTGACCGACAATATTGATGCGAGCTGTCTTTGGCGCTGCAAAGAGGGGCTCTATCCCCCTGATCTGTATAGCTTTTGTTTTGCGAATCTGCCATGATGGCTTGTTTGATACTTTCGATTTGAGACATCTAGTTTCCCTCCAAAAAGAAGTCTAAGAATCAAATCTCAGACTTCTAAAGACTTATTTAATCAATTCATAGATAGCTTCGGCATAGATTGCTGCTGCTCTGAAGAGGTCGTCCAAGGCGATAAATTCATTGGCTTGGTGCATGGTATCGATAGAATCTGGGAACATAGCACCGTAGGCAACACCACGTTCTAGCAAACGACCAAAGGTACCGCCACCGATAACTTGCTCGTGACCTTTAAGCCCAGTTTGTTTTTCATAGACATTCAACAAGGTTTGCACAAGTGGATCTTCCATCGGTACATAGTGAGGGGTGTGACCGTGTTCAGAAAGGCTAACAGAAGCAACTGGCAAGGTTTCAAGGATTGACTTGATTTGCTCTGGACTTGTTCCTTTTGGATAACGGAAGTTGAGAGCAATGGTATTATCAGCACTTGCTTCGTCAAAGCGGAAAACACCCGCATTCATAGAAAGGGCACCCATCTTTTCATCCACATGAGCAACCTTGAGATTTGTACCCTCATGGTCGTTCAAAAGAATCTTACCAGCGATGTCGAGGTAGTCTTTGGCAGGTCCTGCAAAGTCAAACTGACTGAGGAAAAGGGCAAGATAAGTTGCACCGTTGACACCTGATGCAGGCATAGCACCGTGAGCTGATTTACCGATAATAGTAACCTTGTACTGACCGTTTTCTTCTTGGATTTCTCCTCTGAGTTTGTGTTCAGTGACGAAGGCATCTAATTTCCCTTGCAAGTCAGCCAAGTCACCTGAAACGAGTGCCGTTGCTGATTCTGGTACCATGTTTTCACGCAAACCACCCGTGAAGCTGTGAAGACGAGCTACACCTGTATTTTTCACCTGCAAAATGGAGATATTCAGTGATGTTTCCTTTTTTTCACCGTTGATGATAGGGAATTCAGCATCTGGAGAGAAACCAAAGTCTGGTTTTGCTAGTCCTACATGGTCAAAATAGTAGTCCATGTCAGCCCAACCTGATTCTTCATCAGTTCCCACGATAAAGCGAACTTTCTTAGAAGTTGGAAGGCCCAATTCTTTGATGATTTTCAAACCATAGTAACAAGCTGTTGTAGGTCCCTTATCGTCCGAAGCTCCACGCGCATAAAGGCGACCGTCTTTGATAGTTGGTGTATAAGGGTCCGTGTCCCAACCGCTACCAGCTGGTACCACGTCCATATGGGCAAAGATTCCGAGAACTTCTTCTCCTTCACCAAACTCAAAATGTCCTGCGTAGTTATCAACATTTTTAGTTGGATAACCATCGCGGTCTGCGATTTCAAGGAATTTCTCCAAGGCTTTGACTGGCCCAGGTCCAAATGGATGCTGAGCGTCCGCCTTGCTGTCGTCACGTTCTGAGTTGATTTCCAAAAGGCTAAACAAGTCAGCCAAGAGGTCTTCTTTGCGTTTTTCTACTTCTGCTGTAAAATCAATTGCTGTCATTTTTTCTTCTTTCTATCTTTTCTCGATGATTTCATCTACTGGCAAGCGGTAGCTTGGTTCCAATTTTTCGTCAGTGTAACCTACCGTAATCAAGAGTTCTGGACGGAAACGGTCTTCAATTTCCAAAACTTCATTGACTTTTGATTTGTCAAAACCAAGGATAATATTGGAACCGATCCCTTGGTCTGTCAAAGCCAGAACCAAGTTCATGGCAACCAAACCTGCATTGAGGGCCAGGTAGTCGCTGACTTGTTGCTCACTGTAACGCGCAAACTCGGCAGGCAAATTTTTCATAAAATATTGGAGTTGCTCTTCTGAGAAATTGTTAGCACCACCAACTCGGGCAATCTTGCGGGCACGTTTAGCTAGGTCTGTATCGGTAAACAAGGCAATGGTCACAGGTGCTGATGATACCTGTTCAAAGTTGGAACCGTAAGCCAATTTTGCCAATTCAGCATTTTTCTCACGAACCACCACAAACTTCCATGGTTGACTATTGTGGGCACTTGGAGCCAAAGTCGCGATTTCGATAGCTGTACGAACATCTTTTGGATCCACAGGCTTATCAGTGAAATGCTTGGTCGCATGACGTTTTTTATTCAATTCAAGAAATTTCATAATCGATTTCCTTTTCTAATTCTACTGCTTCCATTCTACCATATTCTGAAAGAGCTTGCAGAGATTTTTCATAGAAACAAACTGGAACAAGGATAAGCAACCGAACGAAGCCCAACATTTAAATCAGGTCCCCCTCATCCAGTTCCAACTATTTTTCAGTGGCTTAAAGAAACTAGTCTATCTTGTATTCTGACTTTATAGCCTCCAAGAAATCCGTCACATCCTCCACATACCCATGCTTTTCAATTAAACTAGCTAAGAGTTCTAGATTGTGCCCCCGATAGTTGTCATCTCGGCGTAGTTCTTCATACATTTCGATAAAGGGGAGGCCCTTAGACTTGGCCAATTCTAACTCCGCTTCATAATTATAAGAAACTTTTCGAAATAGGATATTGACCAACTCCCCATCTTCAACCTCTATCACGGCATACTGGGCACGGTGATTTTTTAACTTTTCCCAATTAAAATAAGGCATACCAATGGTACCTGGATTGATGATTTGTTGACCTTGGCTTCCATAACGAAGCAACTGCTTATGAACATGACCATAGACTGCCACGTCAACTTCATCATCTAGGAGTTGGTCAAATTTATCTGTATCATTGTCAACCAGTAAGTCACTCCCATAGTTTTTGTTAGGTAAATTATGAGAGAGAGAAAAGCGCAGTCCGTCAACTTCTTTCTTTTCCAGCATAGGCAAGCTTCGTAGCCAGACAATCGTTGCAGGATCCATTCGCTCCATCAAAAACTGTGTCATACGCAAGAGCTGGACTTCCTGTGGGTCTTCTAAGCCATATTGCCCATCTAAAGCCTCAAGGACACAATCATCCCAATTGCCTCGAACACTTGCTGTGATAGGAAGTTCCTTTAACAGAGCGACCAAGTCATTTGCACCTGGACCAGGGAGGAAAATGTCTCCCATGAGCCAATATTCACTGGCTCCTTGAGTTTTAGCATCTGCAATCACTGCTTCTAGCGCCGTCGCATTGCCATGAATATCTGATAAAATTGCGATTTTATGGTTCATGATGATTTTCCTTTTTCTATTTCATCTAGCCAATTGTGAAACTCCCAACGAAGAGGAGCTTCCTTGCCTATTCTTTGCCTCAAATGTTCTTGATATTGAAGATAGAAAGCGTAATCTCCCCAACTACTCCACACTTGAGAAGGTTTTGGGATACACAACTGTTTGTTAGCCCTCTCTAACACGATGTTATCTATCGGTACGTGTAAAAAAGGAAAAACGGAGTCTAGGGTTACAGCTTCAAGCATATACAGATACTTGAACGTCATATTAATCCACTTTTGAGCATGACCATAAGTGAATCGAATCCCATTTGAGCGATAGCAATCTATCAGAACATCACAAGCCCTATGATGCCAACTATCAAAATCAGTTTGACACAGCTTGTCCCGATTCAAGAGATTTAAAATCGCTTCTTTGATACACTTAGAAGCTCGATTTCTCATCTCCAAGCGCTGTTCATCTGGCATGCCATGAAATCGCAAGGTTCGATTAAAATCCAGATAGGCTCTTGTAGTTGCAGCCAAAAATAAATCTTTTGAATTCCCAAAGTAAGCAAATCGTAAAAAAAGGAGTATATCTCTGTCAATCTCAATCCTATTCATTTCTTCTACTTTCTATCTAGATACTTATTCCAATTCTTTTAATGGTTCTGCTACTTGAGCCAACTCCACTTCTTCCTGCGGGTTCAACTTTCTCTGAATAGCTTCTGCGACTGCCCTTGGTACCCCAACTTCGACAATCTCATCCACACTAGCTTCCTTGAGTTTAGTGAGAGACTTGAAATGCTTCATGAGATTCTGCTTGCGTTTAGGCCCCAGACCATCAATCCCATCCAGTTGTGATGAAAAGGAATTTTTGGAGCGCAGTTGCCGGTGGAAAGTGATAGCAAAGCGGTGCACCTCATCCTGGATGCGTTGGAGGAGAAAGAATTCTTGAGAATTGCGAGACAACTCCACCACTTCCAGCGGATCTCCAAAGAGTAGTTCATGGGTTTGGTGCTTATCATTCTTTTGCAGACCTGCAATTGGGATATCCAAACCTAGCTCTTCTTGGATGACTTGCTTTGCGATATTGACCTGACCTTGCCCCCCATCAATGACAATCAAATCTGGTGGGGTCAAACCTTCTCGTTGTACTCGACCATAGCGCCTGCGAATGACTTCTCTCATACTGGCATAATCATCTGGACCGACAACCGTTTTTATCTTGTACTTACGGTAATCCTTCTTACTTGGTTTACCGTTGACAAAGACCACCATGGCAGAAACAGGGCTAGTTCCCATGATATTGGAGTTGTCGAAGGACTCAATGCGAACCGGAGTTGGTATTTGGAGCAAGTGTCCTAGATTCTCAATAGCTCCCTGAGTCTTTTCGACAGATTTTTCTAGCAGATTGAACTTCTGCTCTAGACTAACACGGGCATTTTTGATGGCTAGATTGACCAGCTGTTTTTTCTCTCCACGCTGGGGTTTGACAATCTTGGTATCCACCAAGGCCTTGACGGCTTCTTGGTCAATATCCTGCGGAATCAATACTTCATTGGGAACTAGGTGAGATTTTTCTTGATAAAATTGTCCCACATAGGTCAAGAAGTCCTCGTCCGGATCATTGTAGTAGGGGAAGAGATTGACGTCGCGCTCGATGAGCTTGCCTTGACGAACAAAGAAAACCTGTACACACATCCAGCCCTTGTCCACATAGTAGCCAAAGACGTCCCGATTTTGCAAATCTTTGGCCATGACCCGCTGCTTAGTCCTTAGAGTGCCTATTGCCTGAATCAAATCGCGGTATTCTGCCGCACGTTCAAACTCCATACTTTGCGCTGCCACTGCCATTTTACCCTTAAGATCATCGATGATTTTGTCATCCTGCCCTTTTAAGAAGTCAGAAACCTCCTGAGCCATAGACTTGAAATAGGCCTCATCCTTCTTACAGATAGTGTGGGCCATACACTGACCGATATGGTAATAGAAACAAACCTTAGAAGGTGGATTGGTACATTTCCGAAAAGGAAAAATCCGATCCAAGAGTCGCTTGATTTCATTAGCTGCCCCCACATCTGGATAGGGACCGAAATAAAGACCTCCATCCTTTTTGACCTGACGGGTAATAATCAAACGAGGATAGCGCTCATTGGTGATTTTGATAAAGGGATAGGACTTATCATCCTTGAGCATGATATTGTACTTGGGCTTGTTTTCCTTGATGAGGTTGATTTCCAGCAGGAGGGCCTCGATATTGGACTCGGTAACGATAAATTCGAAATCCACAATCTCAGACACCAGAGCCTCAGTCTTGGTATCATGACTTCCACGGAAATAGGACCGCACACGGTTGCGCAGATTTTTAGCCTTTCCGACATAGATAATGGTGCTGTTTTTATCTTTGTGAATGTAACAACCGGGGCTGGTCGGCAAGAGCTCCAGTTTTGATTTGATCAAGTTATTCATAGTTCCATTATAGCAAAAAGGCGGTGACAGGACGAACAAAAAGCCCCACCAACCGCTTGATGGAGGAGCTTTGATTTATTTGAAATTGCACCGACTTCATCTAGTCGCTACCGGAATAGAGTTCTTGAACAGCCTTCACATCCTGGGGCTGAATCCCATAGTAGGAGCCAGCAGGCTGCATAACAGAAGTCTCGTTGGTATGATCCAATCCGATGGCGTGCCCCAGCTCGTGCTCTGCCGTATGCACGATCCGTTCATAAGAATAACCATAACTTGGATTGGATAGATAATAGTGATTCAGGCGGACCGTTACAGATATAAATTGATTGGTTAACAAATTGGTTTGACTCTCGGCTTGACCTGCTACAGCGGTTGATCCATCATTCATCTCACTTGCCACAATATCTGCCTGGCTAGGATCCGCAACCACCTCAAAGGTAAAGGCTCCCGTTTGATTCCAGTTTTTTATAGCTTCTGCATAGGCACCTTGGAAGGTCTCATCCATTTGAGGTTCAATATAGATGCGAGCTGAAGCCTGAGCCCACTTGCCTTCCGCGTGTTGGTGACTGTCTGTCTGAGACAAGACTTCCAGCGTTCCCGTCTCCTGCCATTGATTCCAGCCACCTTGACCAATCTGGCTCATTTTTTCAACCTGATTGATCGCAGAATGAAAATCACCTGTCAGATACCAAACCACTCCAAAGGCAATGAGCAGTAGAATGACCACAGTCCAAACCAGACGCCAGAAGAAACGCCAAATTCCCAAAAGAAATCGGAACAATAATCGAATAATCCAGAACATGACGTCCCACCTTTCATAAAAATAAGAATCTATCTTGAAATCACACTCTCCTTGTTCAAGATAGATTCTCTATTTTACTCAAAAAAACTGAAAGAAACCTAAAACTAAGATAAGCGCTCTTCCAAAACAAAATTAATTGGTAGAGTAGCTAAAAAACGCTCCAATTGTTTTTCCCAGTAGTACCACTCGTGAGTGCCAGCACTATGACTGTAGGTTACTTCAAAACCAAGCTTTTTGAGGTTTTTCACAGCGAGCTTATTGGCTGAGTAGAGATAGTCTTGCTCCCCACACCAAGCCCAAAGTTTGGTTTTTTTATCCGATTTCGCAGCAATACTTTCAAGCGAATGAGGGCTAGCTGTCCAGTCTTTGATTTCTCCAAAAACTCCTCGCCAGTAGGCAAGAGAGCCCAAATCCTGACTTTCAGGAGAAAATTCCTGAAAACTGAGCGCACCAGAAAAACTAGCCGCATGAGAAAAATGATTGGTTGCGAGAGCCAGCTTGAAGGAACCATAGCCACCCATGGAGAGACCTGCAATGAAGGTCTTTTCTCTCTTGCTGGTCATATTAGGGAAGAAACGTTTCATTACCTGAGGCAACTCTTCCGCTAGAGCTGTAAAGTAGTCAAAACCATACTGGGTATCTGTGTACCAGCCATTATTTGTATTGGGCATGATAACAATGAGATTGGTCCCGCGCAACAAGCGTTCGACATTGGTACGTTTGAGCCAGCTATTTTGATTTCCTGACATTCCATGCAAAAGATAAAGAACAGGAATATCTTTACAATCTGGTTCAGTCACCCGACTAGCATCTGGATAGAGTACCGTAACGCCCCACTCCATACCCAAAATTTCTGAGTAATACTCAATATTCATAACTGCCATGGTTGTCTCCTTTTACTATTCTATAAGAAAAAGCCGAATTTCGACTTTTTCTGTAGGTATTCTGCTTATTATTTTGCTTCCATCACGACTGGCAAGATTGCTGGACGACGCTTGGTTTGATCAAAGAGGTACTTGGTCAGATTGTCACGAACCTTGCCTTTGAGATCTGCCCAGTCAAAGTCATCACCTTGAAGATACTCTTCTACCGTTTGGTTAATCAATTCTGAACTTTCACGGAGAATATCACGGCTCTTCTTGAGGTAAACAAATCCACGCGTATGGACGCGGGCCTTGGCCACAATCTTCTTCTCACGACGGTTGACAGTGATCGCCACGATAAAGATTCCATCCTCTGACAAGACTTTACGGTCACGAAGGACGACATTTCCAACATCCCCGATAGCATTTCCGTCAATCAAGACATCCCCTGCAGAAACTGCTCCAGCTGGAACAAAGTCTCCATGTTCATAAGACATGGTCGTTCCCTTTTTAGGGATGAAGATACGCTCTGGCAACATTCCAACTGCCATGGCAGCCTTGGCATGCGCATCCAACTCACGGTACTCCCCTTGGATAGGGAAGAGGTAATTTGGTTGCAAAAGATTGATCATCAACTGCAAATCACGCGCATTCCCATGTCCGGATACTCGCAAGCTTTGGGTAATGAGTTTCACCACACCACCAGCTTGGTAGATCATGTTTTCAACACGCGCCATGACAGCTTCTTTGGCGATAGATGGAGTGGTTACGATATAGACCAAGTCCCCATCTTTGATTTCCACATAACGGTGGCGTCCAATGGACATCTTGCGAAGTCCATTAATCGGCTCACCCATACGACCCGTCTCAAGGATAATCAACTCATGGTCTTCAAAACGAGACATTTCTTTTGGTTTAATCAAGAGACTTTCGTTGGCTAGAGATAATTTTTTGAGACGAATCGCAGTGCGGACGATATTTTCAATATCAAATCCAGTCAGAACAACTCGGCGACCTGTATCTGCTGCAGCATCAAAAACCTGCTGGATACGAGAAAGGTTGCTGGCAACTGCGGCAACGATGATACGACCTTCCCAGTCTGCAATGGTCTGGGTAATTTCGTCTCCAACTTCACTCTCGCTCGCCACCTGGATATTGCTATCAGCATTGGCTGAATCACTGAGGAGCGCCAAGACACCATCACGACCGATTTCTGCCAGACGAGCAAATCCGTCGCATAGGATTCACTAGCTGTCTGGTCAAACTTGAAGTCGCCTGTGTAAACAATGCTACCTTCAGCTGTTTTCAGGACTATTCCCAAACTTTCTGGGATAGAGTGAGTTGTACGGAAGAAAGAAACCACAGTCCCTCCAAAGTCGATCTCCGTATCTTCATCAATCACATGGAAGTCATTGAATTTCTTAACCGTATCATTTCCTTTGACAAAGAGTTTGGCCAACTCAATGGTCAACTCCGAACCAAACACAGGTACCTTAGCCTCTGCCAAAAGATAAGGCAGGGCACCAATGGCATCCGCATGTCCGTGGGTCAAAAAGACCCCTGCGATACGATCGCTATTTTCAAAAAGGTAGTCCATATTTGGAATGACGACATCAACCCCTAGTTGTTCATTTTCAGGGTATTTAAGCCCCGCATCCAAAACAAAAATAGATCCATCGATTTCAGCGATGTACATATTTTTCCCATTTTCTCGTACACCACCTAGTGTTGTTAAACTGATATTACTCATTTTTCCTCCGAAACTTAATTTATCTTGATTATAGGGTGAATTTACCCTCTTATTCTAAAAGTTCTCAAACTCTCAGCCGAATCTTTTCCTACCATTATACCATTTTTTTGATTATTTTCAAAACGAAGATCGGTTTTTAACTAGAGATTAGTCACTACTGTGAATCAAATTTTTTTACTTTGACTTCTCTTTTGGAGGCTTCATCTAAGATAATGGAACGATTGTACCATAAAAAATATGGATTTCTTAATCAATTTGATTTCAGATACCTTTCTCGAACCCTAAATTTCTCTTTTAGTTCAAAAAAACTTGCTTTTACCTCTCGACTTGAGAACTATTTTCTACAAAGACATGGTTTATCTACATTCAAAAGCGAGATTTTCCTGTTCGCTACAGAATCTAAAAATTTTTCAGCAATTATCCACCAAGATGGAGCTTAACGATAGGAAATTTCTTCAAAAAGAAAAAAGACTTAGAAATTCTAAATCTTTTTATCATCTTTAGTTTGGATAGATATAAGTGACGTTTCCTAAAAATTCGTGTGGATTAAAGAAGCCACGATAATTTGCAATCTGCTTTTGACGTCTGTAGTTTGCTTCCAATACCTGGATAGAGTTTTCACTTTGAACATCTGTTACATAAGCAACGTGTCCATATTCACCACCGTCCCAAACGGCGATTGCTCCTACTACTGGAACACTTCCTGTCTTATAGCCTTGAGCACTCGCGTAGATTGCCCACGTGTTAGCATTTCCCCACCAGTTGCTAGCCCAAGGCGCCAATTCTTTCACGCCCCATGTACACTGACCAACAGGATAAGAGTTTCCATAGTTTGTAGGAGTCTTTTCGACAACATCCTCTGTATCTGATACCACATTCGCAGTACTAGCTGGAGCACTGTAGGCAGAGCTAGCCTGAGCGGAACCACTCACTTCCAATACATCGCCTGGGTGGATAGTGTCAAAGATAGTTTTTCCATTCAAAGCTGCCAACTCATGCGGATCCATGCCGTTTGCAGTTGCAATGGCATAAAATGAATCACCATCTTGGACAACGTAAGAGTTCGCATGAACAGTTTGAGCCCCAACTGTAGCTAAAATAGCCGTAGAAGTCAAACCAAGAGTCAGTTTCGTAACTGTTTTTTTCATAACTAGGTTCCCCTTATATTTTCTTGATAAGACAATCATACTTGATTTACATGTCAGTTAGTTTAGAGTTATATTTTAGTCATGTTACAAAAATTTATACTTTTACTACATAAGGTTTAAAAGCAGACATCGTATAAAGTGATAGAAGAGAATAAAAAATGAAACGTTTTCCCCAATCTTTACATCAGTAAACCACTCAAAAGACCGTCTTATCAACCACTCCCACACCAAGCATTTATCCGTCAAAAAGAGACCGAGATAGGTCATCTCAGTCCCTTTCCATCTATAACTCCATTAAAAAATCATACATTTCCTGCACGG
>BNJT01001062.1_pt1 | contig 92975 bp, 98 predicted proteins | sample 8540491 | NCBI WGS metagenome assembly BNJT01 (sample SAMD00202455, study PRJDB9452) | human saliva metagenome | host: Homo sapiens | reverse complement strand
TGCAGGAGTTCTATTGCAGAGGTATCGAAGTGGTCATAACGAGGCGGTCTTGAAAACCGTTTGTCCGCAAGGGCGCGTGGGTTCGAACCCCACCCTCTGCGCTAAAGAGAAAAGTCGGGATTTATGCGCGAAACCGCATAAATTCCGATTTTTTTATCATCTATACATACTTTTCCCTTTCTTTTTTCTTTCCATCCTCATCACTATTTCTTTATGCACTTAATGCCGTGTTCTCTAAGTTGTTTCATCAAATCTTCCGTAATAAAATCTATCTCTTCACATGTACTGCTGAAAGCAAATTTTTTCCGGTAGGCACTTGCATCGAACAAAAAAATACGTCCCAGGAGACCTCCCTTTTTCAATATTCTCATTCTTCCCCCATAACTTCCGCGACTTACTGTCTTTGAAAATACAACCATTTCGATATCACTAAGGCGATATCTTACCGGTATTCCCGACAGAACCGTCAATTCATTATTCTCAATCATGAAAACATCATATTTCCGTTCTCGTTTCGACAAATTCTTAAAAGCAATAATGGCAGATATAATAACTATTACCAGCAGAACCATCATATAGAATATTGCCATAAGCTCAAAATTGGAAATCTTCAGCATGTTACAAACTCCTCTTTAGATAATGTGTATTGGTTTTAATATAAATCTTTGTTTTTTGCTATATTTCACAACTAAACTTTGTACAAAAAAAGACTTAGAAGAAGGTAGCCCTTGTTCCAAGTCTTATCTTTCCTGCAGAAGATGGGAGTTGAACCCACATGAGTGTTACCTCACACGGACCTGAACCGTGCGCGTCTGCCATTCCGCCACTTCTGCAAACGAAAGTAGTATATCACCATCGTTTTTTTTCGTCAAGAAAAAGAATTTCAACCAAAAGAATTTCAACCAAAAGATTTCTAAATGATTTAAGGCTTAGATAAAGTTTTTTCTTTAAAAGATACATCTAACACCATATCCATTCCTTCCGCCAATCTTTGTAATAGCTTTATAGAAGGATTTCTAGTTCCATTCTCCAACTTACTAATCTCCGATTGATTAATGCCGGTTTTGTTAGATAACTCTTTTTGTGTCATATTCTTCGCTATTCGAGCATCAATAATAGCTCGAATAATATTCATTTCCGGCTGTACTTCTTCATAGGCTTTTGCAAATTCAGAATCTCGCATTTTTTTCTGTTTATACTCTTGAAGCTTCATTTCAACTTTTCCTTTCGTGACAAATAGTCATCTCTCCTTAGTTTTGCAAGTTTTTATTTCCTGTGCAGGAGTTTTTTGAGTTTTCTTGACAAAACCATTCGTCAAAATAATATTCGCACCTTCATAGAAGAAATACAGAGTACGTGTAATATCTGAACCAAACTTACAACGTAATTCAAAAATCCCATCCTCAAGGCATTCACTATAAGGCAGTCTCAACTGATTACCCTTCTCTTCTAGTATTTCAATTAAAGATAATACCTTTGCTCCCATTTTAGGTTCTAAGGAATCTATAAAGTTTATTACCGGAATTTCACCATTTTTCTTTCTCATAAAAACTCCACAGTGAATTTCATTGTTACTACCTCGTTCATTTATTATATGAGATAAAACTCATTATCACAAGAACAATATTCTCTTTGTAACAAACTTAATATTTCCGGCTTACGCCATAATCTCCCCTTCTTTTTTCTCTCCAGTTACTGCATCCTTTGGCTTCTGCCAGGTCATATAGTCGCACTCCGGATAACGGGAGCAGGAATAGAAAATTCGTCCCTTTTTACTTCTCTTCTTTACGCACTCCGCACCGCAGGTCGGACAGAGAAAACCGGCGTATTCCACATAAGGCTTGGTATTCTTACAGTCCGGAAATCCGGGACAAGCCAGAAATTTCCCGTGAGGCCCGTACTTAATGACCATCTTTCTGCCACACTTGTCACAGACTACATCCGTTTCTTCCTCGTTGATTTTAACCTTCTCCACCTCTTCTTTAGCTTTTTCTACAGCCTGAGAAAGATCGGGATAGAAGTTTTCTACAATGGTTTTCCAAGAAGTCTGTCCCACACTGACAGAGTCCAATAAGGACTCAAGATTGGCTGTAAAGCCCTTGTCTACGATGGTAGGGAAGTTCTTGGACATCATTTCATTTACCGCATTTCCCAATTCAGTAACGAAGATGTTCTTCTTCTCTTTGGTAATGTAGCGCCGTAAGAGAAGGGTTCCAATGGTGGGAGCATAAGTAGAAGGTCTTCCGATGCCTCCCTCTTCCAAGGCCTTTACCAAGGAAGCCTCGGTATAATGAGGCGGTGCCTGGGTAAAATGCTGTTCCTTATTCCATTTTTCCACCTTAAAGGAGTCACCCTCCTTCATCTCCGGAAGGGTTACATTTTTCTCCGCCTTGTCTTCCTCAGACATATATACGGCAAGGAATCCGTCAAAACGCAGATGGCTACCGCTTAAAGTAAAGATATAATCCTTAGCCTGAAACTTTACCGTTTCTGTTTCATAAACTGCCGCTTCCATCCTTGATGCCACAAAGCGCTTATAAATCAACTGATATAAACGATATTCATCCTTTCCAAGGCTTTCCTTTGCCTCGAAAGGAGTAATCTCCAGGTAGCTGGGACGGATAGCCTCGTGAGCATCCTGAATCTTCCCCTCCTTCTTATCTTCAGTCTGAGTCTTCTGACAGTACTCGGGACCGTACTCCTGTCCGATCTTTTCCAGCACCGCAGCATGGGCTTCTTCAGAAATTCTGGTGGAGTCTGTACGAAGGTAGGTAATTAAACCGACAACCCCTCTTCCCTTTACATTCACGCCCTCATATAAGGACTGGGCAATCCGCATAGTCTTTTGGGTTGGGAAGGAAAGAAGCTTCGCCGCTTCCTGCTGTAAAGTAGAGGTGGTAAAGGGAAGGGGCGCCTTCTTCCTTCTTTCCCCCTTCTTTTTCTCGATAAGCTTTAGCTTTTCTTTTCCAATTTCGGAAATAACGGAAAGAACATCCTCTTCCTTAGACAAAGGAAGCTTTTTATCCTTTCCGTAAAATACCGCCTCTACCTCCTTCTTTCCTACAGAAAGGGTGGCACTAAGGCTCCAATACTCTTCCGGTTCAAAGGCATTAATCTCCGCCTCTCTATCGCAAATCATCTTTAAAGCGACAGACTGCACTCTTCCGGCAGATAAGCCCTTACGAATCTTCTGCCATAACAAGGGGCTTATAGTATAACCTACCAAGCGGTCCATGACTCTTCTGGCCTGCTGAGCATTCACCAAATCCATATCGATTTCTCTGGGATTCTTAATGGCATTCTGCACTGCATTCTTGGTGATTTCGTTAAAGCTTATGCGGGAGATTTTCGCTGCATTTTTCTCATCCTTATTCAGCTCTCTTTGCAAATGCCAGCTGATTGCCTCTCCTTCACGATCCGGGTCAGTTGCCAGATAAATTTTATCCGCCTTTTTGGCTTCCTTTTTCAACTTGCTCAGCAGTTCCCCTTTTCCACGGATGGTAATGTACTTTGGCTCATAGTCATTTTCCACATCGACTCCAAGGGAACTTTTGGGCATATCAATTAAATGTCCCATAGTTGCATCAATGGTATAGGACTTTCCTAAAAACTTACTGATGGTTTTTACCTTGGCTGGTGACTCCACAATAATGAGATTATTTGCCATTCCTCATCCTTTCCTGTTCCGGTATAACTTGCTGTAAAGCGAAAGAACATTTCCTTTATCTTCGGCATACATAAGGGCTCTTATCTTTCTCTTTGAATAAGAGCAAAGCACTCTTGCCTCATGTTTAAAGCCTATTAAAGATAAAATTTATTATTAAAAAATAATATAAAGCTGCTTTCCTAAAAATTCGTGGACACTATAAACGAATCCTAAAAAGCAAGTCGGATTCCATGAAATTTAGCTATTTCAGAGCTTTATCGGTAGAATTTGATACTTTTATAAGAAAAGCGCAAGAAATAATCAGAGATTTACTTTTGGCACTTCCAAGTATTTCGATAAAGCAGTAAACAAAGCAGAAACATAAATCATGATAATTTTTATAGAAAATTAAGTTTCTAGTTAAAGTAACTGTTCCGGTTTTTTCTTCTATAATATGCAGCTTGTACACATTCACAATAACCTTCCACTTCCAGCTCAAGAAGATAGCGATGCAGCATGTAATTCGGAAGCTTTAATTCCTCTTGAAGACTTTGAAAATGCTTACTTTCAAAGCCCAAAGCAAGATAAATCCTTTGTTTTTCCTTTGGAAAATTTTTAATCTCATCTTCTTTGCTTTCCTCCTTTTCCGCTTCTAAAGAAAAGTAGGATAATATGTCTCCGGCAGAGGTACACACCGATGCACCGTCCCGAATTAATCTGTTACAGCCTTGGGATAAACGATCCACGATTCTTCCAGGAACGGCAAATACCTGCTTCCCCTGTTCCAAGGCACGATCTACGGTAATAAAGGTACCGGACTTTTCCTTCGCTTCCACTACCAGGAGCACATCGGAAAGCCCTGAAATCAGGCGGTTTCTTTCCACAAAATGATGGGGCAAAGGAGGGGAATGTAAAGGATACTCACTGAGAACTCCTCCATTCTTCTCAATACTTTCATACAGTCTAAAATTACAGCTTGGATAACAGATATTTACTCCGCAGCCTAAAACCGCATAGGTTTTTCCCTTTCCTTCCAATGCCCCTTCATGGGCCGCTGAATCAATGCCGTAAGCCATTCCGCTCACAATGCCTATCCCCTTTTTTGCCAGTGTTTTTGCGATAGATCTTGCAATATCCTTTCCATATTCCGTTCCATCTCTGGCTCCAATAATACCCACAGTAAGCTCTCCTTCTTTAGGAAGAAAGCCCTTTAAATAAAGGCATTCCGGACTGTCCGGAATTTCCCTTAATCGTTTCGGAAAATCCTCTTGAAAAGGCAATAATTCTCTAATTGACAGTTCTATATTTTTCTTTTCCATACTTATCCCTCAAAAGAAAACAATACCTCCTCCAGGCCTCGGTAAGAAACTGCTTCCGCCAGATGATTCATATTAATTTTCTCCTCTTCTTCCAAATCCGCAATGGTTCTGGCAAGCTTTAATATTTTATGATAGGTTCTCATGGAGAGATTTTTGAGCTTAAAAATGTTCTCCATGTATTCCGCTTCTTCTTTTTCCAGTTCACAGTATTTATTTACTGCCGTAACATTCATGTCTCCATTCCATCGTATCTTCTCTTCTTGAAAGAAGCGTCTTTCCTGCATTTTCCTTGCCTTTTCCACCTGTTTCCTTAAAACCGCCGAAGAAATCCCTTTCTCCTTGGTCAATGCATCCTGCAAAGTAATCGACGGCAAGGATACGCATAAATCCATTCTTTCCAGAATCGGTTTGGAAATCCCCCGTTGATAAGCTCGAATCTGTCCCGGCGTACAATGACATCGATTTCGATCCGGAAAATATCCGCAGGGACAGGGGTTCATCGCCGCCACAAAAAGACAATCCACCGGATAGGAGAAGAATTGTTGCAGGCGATGTAAGGTAACTCTTTTTTCCTCCATAGGCCCTCTTAACGCTTCAATGCTTTCTTTTTTAAATAAAGGTAATTCATCCAGAAATAGCACGCCCTTCCCTGCCAATGCCAATTCTCCCGGAATCAATCTTCCGGAAGACATCCCGCCAAGCAAGGTATTTTGACTGACGGCAGAGTGGGGAGCACGAAAGGGTCGTTTCTCTATTAAGCCCTTTTCAGAGGGAAGGCAGGATGCAATAGAATAAATCTTTGTTAGCTCAAGTTTCTCTTGTTTACTCATCTTTGGTAAAATTCCGGGAATTCTCTTGGCAATCATCGTCTTTCCCGTTCCGGCAGGACCGGAAAAAAGAAGGGCATGATGTCCCGCTGCTGCAATCAATGCTGCTCTAACCCCATAGCTTTGTCCCAAACATCTTGGAAATCTAAATTTTGATCTTCTTCATTACCGTTTGCATAGCTTTCATCATTTCTTCCTACAGAAGGTCCTGCTCCTATATTTTTTCTCTTCTCCTTTTTTCCGTAAGGAATTTTACAGATATCCAAAAGCTCTGTGATATGAGAGCAGGAAATTACCTTTAATCTTTCACTGTTCCTAGCCTCCTGCTCATTGTCTTTCGAAACGAATACCCCCTCCATTCCAGCCTCTTCCAAGGCCAGAACCATGGGAAGCACGCCGGCTACCGGTCGAATCTCTCCATCTAAACCTAGTTCCCCCAAAAATCCATAGTTTTCATAAGGAAAATCGCAGCTTGGATAGAGAGCCAGTAAGGTTCCCATAAAAAAATGGGAAGATCAAAGGAACTGCCGTTTTTTTCGTAGATCCGCAGGTTGTAAATTGATGGTAATTTTCTTCGGCGGAAGCTCCAAGCCTAAATTTTTTAAGGCAATACTCACTCGTTCTATCGACTCCTTCACGGAAGCGGAAACATTTCCCAGAGTCATAGAGCGGGGAAGCCCATTGCTTTCATCCACCTGAACGGAAACCACATAAACATTTAATCCATGAATTGCAGCAGAATAGACTTTTGATAACATTCGAATACCTCATATACATTTTTTTAAAAAAAGAAATTTAAAGACTCCAAGAGCAAAAAGAATGACAAGAAAAAAATAATAAAAAAATAAAATGATAAGAATAGAATAGTAAAAAAATGAAATCCTGCAAAAAAAGAATATAGTGAAAGGAGAGCAGAATAAAAAGTAAGCAAAAAAAGAAAAAGCAACAGAATTTAAAAACAATAGAAGCAAAAAAATCAATAGAAGCTAAAATCAATAGAATTTAAAAACAATAGAAACTAAAGGCAATAGAACGATGAATAAATAAATAAAGACTAAGACTATCTTTAAAAAAATAATCTTAGTCCTTCCCCTTAGTCTTGTCAATAAGATAAGCATCCAAATGAAAGCTTTTTAAAATCTCAAAATATTCTTTTGGAAGTGGAGCAAAAAAGCATTTTTCTGAAAGAGAAAACAACACACTGCTCTCCGGTAATTTTGGAAACCGTAGAGAATAGGCGTGAAGAAGCTGATAAGATAAGGGCAGAGTTTTTCTTAATCTTGAATTTTTTCTTGTATCTCCATACTTATCATCTCCCACAATAGGATGGGAAAAGAAGGGATAGCTGGGTGCGAATTTGATGGGTTTTTCCGGTAAAAATCTGTACCGAAAGAAGGGAAAGGGGACCCACACTGCTTTCTACACAAGCCAATTTTTCAAAAGCACTCTGAACCTTTTTCCCCTTTTCACTTTCCAAGGCCTTGTTCCGCCCCCTATCTTTTTCCAGAAGATGCTCCTGCAGTCCTGTTTTTTGAAAATCTCCATACACCAGGGCATAATACTTTTTCTCTAAATCATGGCTTTGTAGAAGCTTGGCAAATGCCTGCAATCCCCCCAAGCTTTTTCCAAAAAAATAATGATTCTCGATGTATTTCTATCCAAGCGATTGGCAATCCCCGGACGAAAGCTTTTCTCTTGTTCCTTACTGAGCTCTCCCTTTGTTCGTATATAGGATAAAAGCAGGGAATTTACAGAAAAAGAAGAACTTCCGTCATTTTCAGAAAGAAGTCCTACAGGCTTATTAAATAAAATACAGTGTTTGTCTTCATAAAGAATAAAGTTCTGCCACTTCTGAGTCCAAAGCTCCTTTTCCCCACTCTCCCGCTCCTGAATCAGCTTGCCCAAGCTCTCTTCACTAAAATAAAGCTGAACGGTATCTCCCAGCTGTAAAATTTCTTTACCATCGGCTTTTTTCCCGTTTAAAAGGATATTTTTCTTTCGAAGCATTTTATAAAGAAAGGAATCTGCCTGTCCTTTAAAATATTTTTGTAAAAGCTTTAAGAGCTTTTGTTCCTTTTCGTTTTGTGATATCAGAATTTCTCGCATAGTCTACCTATAAAATTTACGAACTACAGGAATCAAAAGCATATCCGGACACATCTGACAGAGAAGATAAAATCCCTTCATCGGCAAGCCATAAATGGAAACAGGACGATTTAATACCGCATCCATCACCGCAAGCTTTGCCACCTTCTTAGGCTTTGCCATAAAAAGTTGCTTGATTTTCTGCATTTTCCCTCCACCCCCTGCCACCGTAAAGAAGGGCGTATCTACAGGTCCTGGACAAACCACGGTAAGTCCAACTCCCGTATTCCGTAACTCTTCTCTTAAGGATAAAGAAAATGAGTATACATAAGACTTTGTAGCCGCATAAACGGAAAATTCAGCCTGTGGTAAAAAAGCTGCGGCTGACGCCATTTGAATAATCCGGGAACTGGAACCCATATATTCCAGAGATTTTAATGTAAACGCCGTTAAAGCCTTTACGTTTAAATCCAGCATCTTCAGCTGTTCCTCTACGGGAATTTCCGTCACTCTCCCCAGTTTTCCAAAGCCGGCAGCATTGACCAGAAAAAGAATTTCCGGATTTTCTTTTCTCAGCAAGTCCTCATACTTTTGAAAATACTCTTCTTTTGTTAAATCCCATGAAAAAAGACGAACCGGCCTGAATAGTTGTTCCTCTACCTCTTGCAGACTTTCTTTCCTTCTGGAAAAAAGCCAAAATTCCTGTATTGCCGGAATACGATCCTGCAATGCAAAACAAATCTCTTTTCCTATTCCCGAACTCGCCCCTGTAATTATTGCTATTTTCATCCCATCCATCCTAGATTCTATGAAATATGCTACACTTCCTTGGGCCTGTTATATTAGTAAAGCCTACGCAGAGGAAGCCCAAAGAAGATTTTAGTCACCGAACCAACGGCACTCTTCCTTGAATACTGAATTAAGTATAGCTTACTCAAAGTATAATCTCAATCTATTTTCCGAATTGTGCACAATTCTTTCCTAAGATAAAATTCACCTATTAATACTACACACATTGCTCTCTATGATATACTAAATGCAATCGATAAATAAAAAATGATAGAAGGAGAAAAGCAATGAAGGATTTTATTATTATTATTGTTATCGCTTCATTAATTGGATACTTGGCAAGATTAGCCTATGAACGGCATAGAGATGCAAATAAAAAATAGCTTATAGAAGAGACCACAAAAAAACCCCTAGTAATCATGCCATTCGGCTTAACTACTAGGGGTTTAAATTCATGCGGGAGATGGGACTTGAACCCACACGTCCTATCGGACACAAGATCCTTAGTCTTGCCTGTCTGCCATTCCAGCACTCCCGCGCAACAGAGGAAATTCTATCACAATTTCCTCTACTGTGCAAGTATTTTTCTTACGGAAGTGAAAAGTTTATGCCAAATTTATTCCGGCGAATAAATGATTAGCTTTTTTAGCTTTTCTACTATTCCGACTTATTGTCGGCAGCCTTTGTTTCTTCCTTTTTCTTTCTGCCTCTCCGAACGGGCTTTTCCACACTTGCAGTTTCTGTTTTCTTGGTATCAGCCTTCACTTTTACGGATTTCTCAGAAGTCTTTTCATTGGAAGTCTTTGCACCGGTCTTTGGTTTTGCTGTTTTTTCTTCCTTCGCCGTATTTGTCTTCTCTCCCGTCTTAGTCTTACCGTTTTCTTCAGTAGCCTTCGTCCGAGTAGACTTTGTATTCGACTTTGTTTCCGACTTTTCCTCTCCTGCCTTAGACTTCGTAGACTTTCTTACCGGCTTTGCCTTTGTAGCTTTGGAATCGTTTTTGCTTTCTGCAGCCTTCTCCGCGTCCTTGACCTTAGCATCCTTGACCTTAACGTCCTTGGCCTTAGCTTTCTTTTCCTTTACTGCTTTATCAGACTTTCCATTTTTCTCTTCTGATTCCGCTTTTCCTTGCTTTTCAGTCTTCTTTTCTTTTACAGACTTGGACTCCTCCTTGGAAGCATCCTTTCCATGTTCCTTAGAACCATCCTTACTATGTTCTTTAGAACTGTCCTTTGCTACTGTTTTAGCATTTTCCTTTGCTGCTACTTTAGCACTATCCTGCGACACCGCTTTAGTATTGTCCTGGCTCGTTTCCTGATTAGAAGCTTGTACGGAAGCCTGTGTTCCGTTTTCCTTCTTTCCGTTAGAACGTCTTCTTCTACGATTATGATGTCTTTGCCGTTCCCTCTGCTCCACAGGACGGTTTTCTGTTACAGCGCTGGCATCCTCCTGTACAGCCTCATCTTTTCCTGCATCGGAAGACTTTTTCTCTTCCGTTTTATTAGACTCTTCCGCCCCGGTTTCAGAAATACTGTCTTCAGCTACTTCCTCTACATCCACGCGCTTCATTCTTTTTAAAACCGGATCATAAATATACTGGATTTGATTAGAAGGTCTTCCTGCATTTGCCTTCTTTTCCGTCTTAGGATAGATACGATTCACGGTTTCTACCGAACTCTTGGAGGAATCCTCATGCTTCACTTCTTCCGGCTTGGTATTATCTGCAGTTTTAGCTTCCTCTCGAGAATCCAAATCTTCTTTTTCTTTAGCAGCAACAGTTTCTTCTGTAGCTCTATCGGAAGATAGCTCTTTCTCGAAGCTTTCAGCATGATCCTCATCCGGATAAAGCTTTTCTTCCTTGATACTTGCAGAATAATCCACGGAAAAATGCTCTCCGTCATTTTCCTCCTCCACCAAAGAAGCATAGCTTACATCCTCCTTTGCCAAAGGATTCGGTAAGAGCTCTACCGGCTCCAAATGACTGTTCACGTCCAGGAAGTGATTTTTTCTTCTTCTGTAATTGTTTCTGTAGCTTAATGTCGGTCTGGTAGGAACATTGTTGGTGGTTTCAAAGGCATCAATAAGCTGTACCTTTTGATTTCTCTCCTTGGCTCTTCTGATTCTTTCATCGTCATTGGCCACGGAATGGAGAAAACACTCTTCAATGGTCTCTCCCAAAAGAATTTCCGCACCTCTTAAGCTATGCCAAAAGTCTCGAACCGCTGCATAGCCCTTGTCCTTGGAGACAATGCAAATCTTTTCTCCCGTATCCAAAAACATTCCCGTTGTGGAAGCAATGTACATATCCAATGCATTGCTGTGCTGTTTTAAAAGCTTCACCATTCTTACATGGACAGCCTTTTCCTTTAAATCCTCTACTACGCCCTTCTGTAAAGCAGAATTCTCATCACTGTAGTACACTACCAAAGTATCTTGCTCTGTCAGATAATGATACCCCTCAAAGCCGCTGGCATGGGTATTTTCAAAATCCACTAAAAAAATCACAACTTATTCTCCTTTTTCACATAAAGTCATCGTTATGATTATCCTGGGATAAAAAGCCGAAGAATTCTCCTTCATCCAGTTTTCGGAGAATAAGCTTAGCTTCCTCCAAAGGACAAGGCAGTGCTCCCTCTTTACAATATAGAACTTCGGAAATCATCACTACGGTTTCCGCATTTTCCTGCTTCAGACTGGGAACCAGCACAAAATCTCCCACGGAAATATTGTCCTCTAAGCTCCTAAAATAACTAGGCTTTCCGTTCGGTTCCGATAAGCAGCTTAGAAAAATATATTCTCCCTCTTTCACACCGTGCCGGTACAGTCTTGGATCGAAAATAGAACCGAATACACCGTAATAGGACAAGGTCTTATGAAAATCCTCCAATAAGTCTTCCCAGTCATCCGGAAGACCATAGCGATCATAGGACCTCTTTACCTGAAAATACCGACCATCCCGATATTGAATTGTAATCTCTAAAAGGGCCGGACTCTCTTCCCCGATGCTTCCCACACTCTGATCATAATGTTGAAAATAGCGTTCTATATTGCCCAAAAGATAATCCACGATTTTGGGTATAAAGTACTCATGCTTAACCGAAGGAAGCTTATTCATGTTCTGCAGGTAAACAAGGCTTTGACTTTCTCTGGAAAGAAGCAGAGTCTCCTCAAAAAAGACGTCCTCTCTTTCTTCTTTCTGTGTCAAAGGATTCCAGCTTACATTCTCCCTTTCCTCTTCCACACGCAAGGAAAAACGCATAATCTGATGAGAATTCGCGCTGTTCACCTCAGCCGTCAGTCTGTTTAAAGAAGCAATAAAACGGTTCCAACTTCCCGGAACACTATTAATCCCTTGATACTCTTTTGCCTCTTGATTCTCTTCTTTATACAGCAAAAACCAACGGAAGGAAAATGCAGGAATACCTCCTTTTTTTTCCTGAAAATAACTACGCTTCCACTTCGGTATGGCACACTCATCTAAAGAGTTTAAGAAGCTTTCCGAAGATTCTTTGGGCACATTCAAGACAAGAGCCGGACCCTCATCCTCTACAGGAGCATCATAGGCATACTTAATCCGACCATTCTTCATCCAAATGTTCAATGAGCTTTCCCCTACACCCAGTCCGTCCAGCTTTAAATTCAAGTACTCCAGCATGAAGCCTCTCCTTTCTCTTTAGTTAGCTTCATTATAGCGTATCGTTTCAAAAAAATACAGCAAAGTTCTAAAAAAATAATGCTTGATTTTCAAAAAAGCTAATGGTATACTGGCACAGTTGACTGAGACGAGGTGTGATAATGGTAGTCGGCCAGCCTGGAAAGTTGGTGCCCGTTCTGCGGGTTGTGGGTTCAAGTCCCATCCTCGTCGCTATGATAAAAAGTCTTGATTTATGTAAGAAAGGACATAAATCAAGGCTTTTTTTCTTACCTTAATTCACCAAAAAGGAGCTGTAAAAAAATTAGAAAAATTTATTCTAATTTTTTTACAGCTCCTTTTAATCGAACTTTCCGGAATACTTGTCAATCTTTCCTTCATCCGCATCCTTAAAGATTTCATCCATGGTTCTCCAACCAAGTACGGCACACTTTACTCTGGCAGGCATGTGAGAAATATCCTCCAGAATTCCGGCTTCTTCCAGCTCTTCCTTCTCCTCTTCCGTAATCTTTCCCCGAATCATGCGAAGGAAGATTTCAGAAAGCCGAAGGGCTTCGTCCTTTGTTTTTCCTATGATTAAATCACACATAATATCTGCACTGGCCTGAGAGATTGCACAACCGTCTCCGTCAAAGCTGGCTTCGGAAATAACATTATCCTTATCCAACTTTAAATACAAGACAATATCGTCTCCACAGCTGGGGTTCACGCCCTCTAAAGAAAAGCTGGCATCCTCCATCTTATACTTATTGTTTGGTCGAATATTATGCTCTGTTAAAATCTCATTATAATAGGTATTACTCCCCATATCCCATCACTCCTCGAATAGTTTTTAATGCCGCCAAAAAGGCATCCACATCTTCCTTTGTGTTGTACAGGCCAAGACTGACTCTGGTGGTACTTGGTGTTCCCAGGAATTTCATCAAAGGCTGCGCACAGTGGTGTCCTGCCCGGACGCAAACCTGATTAGAATTGAAAATTGCCGCAATATCATGGGGGTGCACCCCGTCAATTGTAAAGGTCACAATACCATGATGTCTTTTCGGATCCTTGGAACCTATGATGTGTACATGGGGGATCTTTTCCATTCCCTCCATGAGATAAGCACAAAGCTCCGCCTCTCTTTCCTCAATAAAGGAAATCCGACTTTATCCAGATAAGAAATCGCCGCTGTAAGACCAACCGCACCGCCAACATTTACCGTACCCGCCTCAAACTTATGAGGAAGCTCTGCCCAGGTGGCGCCTTCCTTGGTCACATATTCAATCATTTCTCCCCCGAAAAGGAAGGGAGGCATCTTTTCCAGAAGCTCCTTCTTTCCGTATACGACGCCGATACCCATGGGAGCATAGAGCTTATGGCCGGAAAATACCAAAAAGTCCACATCCAAATCCTGAACATCCACCTTGGTATGGGGAACGGACTGAGCCCCGTCACAAACAAACACCGCTCCAATTTCATGCGTAAGCTTTGCAAACAGTTTAATGTCCTGAATATTCCCAAGAACATTGGAAACCTGCGCCATGGTCACCAGCTTTACCTTTGGATTTAATACTGCCCGGAAGCTTTCTTCCGTAATAATGCCCTCTTCATTGGGCTCCAGAAAATGAAGCTTCAGCCCCTTTTCCTTTGCCAGCTGCTGCCAGGGAATAAAATTACTGTGATGCTCCGAAATCGGAAGCATGATTTCATCCCCCTCCTGCAAAAAGGCTCTGCCATAGGTATAGGCGATAAGATTCAATCCCTCAGTGGCATTTCTTACAAAGATGATTTCCGCGCTTTCCTTCGCATTCAGGAACTTCGCCACAGCTTCCCTTGCCTCTTCATAGGCTTCCGTAGCCTTTAAAGAAAGCTCGTAGAGCCCACGGAGAGGGTTGGCGTTTTCCGCATGATAATAATGCTCCATTGCTTCCAAAACCTGCTTTGGCTTCTGGGTAGTTGCCGCATTATCCAAGTAGGCAAAGCTTCCTGTTTTGAAAATAGGAAAATCTTCTTTTAATTTTTTCGCCAATTCCTCTCTTGCCAATTCCATTATTCCTCTTCCTTACCCTTTCCTCGGATAGTCTCCTCAATATATGCCTGAATACTCTTATCGGAAATGCTGTGAATAACATTTTCCATTCTGGCTTCCGCCATCAGCTCATAGGTACTTTCCAAATCCATGCCCCTACTTTGCATATAAAAGACACTGTCCTCGTCCAAACGACCGATGGTAGCACCGTGGTTTCCTTCCACATCATCCTCATCACAAAGAATGACCGGAATGGTCTGATTTACCACATTGTCATCCATCAAAAGTACATTTTCCTGTTCATTACCGCAGGCTCCCTTTGCCCCATGCTTTAGGTCAATGGTGCCCCGGAAAATTTTAAAGGCTTCCCCTCTCAGCACACCGTCACAGTAAATATGCGATTCACTCTTCTTTCCGAAGTGATTTACCAAAAGGTTGTAGTCCGCTTTTTCCTGCTTCTCTAAAAAATAGCCAAGATGCAATTCCGCCTCACTTCGATTTCCTAAAAGGTCAGCCCGATAGCCCATATGGGCACTCTTTCCGCAAAGATGAATTGCGCTAAGCTTTACCTTCGCAGATTCCTGAAGCTGCAAAGATAAGTCATCATAGCTTCGGAACCCATCTCCGAACTTACTCACCAAAATCAGATTCAGCTCCGCGTTCTTTTCCAAAATAAACTTTTCCTGTAAATAAGCGGATCCTGTCGCCTTCTCCTCTGATTCTCTATGCAAGAAGAGAGTAAGCTTTGCCCCCTCCTCCAGATAGAAACGAAAGGAAGAATGCTGGTTCTCTTTACTCTCATAAAGAAAATGCATAATCATGGGAGCCTTGGCTTCACCCTTTTTAATGCGATAGCCGGTACTTTCACAGCCGTCTTCCTTCGCAAGACCGGCTAATTCCTCTCCCAAACCGCTTACTACTTTAGAGAAGTCTCCCTCTCCTCTAGTGGCCTCTTCTTCTATTTCCGGTGTAAAGGATTGAAATGCGCCCTCAATCTTAATTTTACTTTCATTCATTTTCAGCCAGCGAAATGTAGGAACCGGCATCTTATTAATAATCAATTCTTCTGTACGCACAATTCCTCCTTCCTAGCCGATGGCTCCAACCATCTCTAAACGAATCAGGTTGTTCATCTCCACCGCATACTCCAAAGGCAGCTCCTTGGAAACGGAGTCCGCAAATCCGCTGACAATCAGAGACTTAGCCTCCTCCTCGGGAATACCGCGGGACATCAGATAAAATACCGCTTCATCGGAGATTCTTCCAATCTTTGCCTCATGCCCCACATCCGCCTGATTGGTACGAACATCAATGGCGGGAACCGTATCGGAACGGGACTGGTCATCCAGCATCAAAGACTGACAGGATACCGCAGACTTTGCATTTTTCGCCTGATTTTGAATCACCACCGCAGAACGATAGGTGGAAATACCGCCGCTCTTGGAAATAGAACGGGTATTGATATAAGAACTGGTGTTTTTACCGATATGCACCATCTTGGCTCCGGTATCCAGATTCTGCCCTGCTCCCGCAAAGGTTACTCCGGTAAATTCTGCCCTGGCATTGTCTCCCTTTAAAATGGTCATGGGGTAGAGATAGGAAATATGGGAACCGAAGGAACCGGAAACCCATTCCATAATACCGTTTTCATCCACTCTGGCTCTTTTGGTATTCAGGTTATACATATTCTTGGACCAGTTCTCGATGGTGGAATAGCGAAGCTTTGCATTCTTTCCAACGAAAAGCTCAACACATCCCGCATGGAGGTTTGCCACATTGTACTTCGGTGCGGAACAGCCTTCGATAAAGTGTAACTCCGCTCCCTCATCCACGATGATTAAAGTATGTTCAAACTGTCCTGCTCCCGGCGCATTTAAACGGAAATAGGACTGGAGGGGGAATTTCAACATTTACTCCCTTAGGAACATAAACGAAGGAGCCACCGGACCATACCGCCCCGTGCAGAGCCGCAAACTTATGGTCTGTCGGGGGAACCAACTTCATAAAGTGCTTTTCAATCATTTCCCCGTAGGGACCGTGAAGGGCGGACTCGATATCGGAATACACTACACCCTTTGCCGCTACCTCTTCCTGCAAGTTATGGTAAACAAGCTCCGAGTCATACTGAGCTCCCACACCTGCTAAGCTCTTTCTTTCCGCCTCCGGGATACCGAGCTTTTCAAAGGTATTCTTAATATCCTCAGGAACCTCTTCCCAGTCTGCGGACATCTTGGTTTTCGGCTTAACATAGGTCACAATATTGTCCATGTTCAAGTCGGAGATATCCGGTCCCCAGTTGGGAATATCTGTTTTATGATAAACTTCCAGGGCCTTCAGACGGAAATCTCTCATCCACTGAGGATCATTTTTCTTATCCGAAATCTCCTCTACGATTTCCGGTGTTAAGCCCTCTTTGATTTTATAGAAGTCACTGTCTTTTTCTTCATATCGAAAATCATATAAAGAACGATCAATATCTTGAACTTCTGTTCTTTCCTTTGCCATACTATCCTCTAGCTTTCCAAATAAAAGGCTTTATTCCTTCTCCAAAAAAGATTCAAAACCTTCGTTGTTGATTTTATCTACCAGGCTTCCGTCTCCCTCAGCCTTCATCACACCGTTAATCACCACATGCGTCTTATCTACTGTCAAGGACTCTAAAATTCTTGTGGAGTGAGTAATAATTAAAAGGGAGCCCTCCATATTCTTCTGATACTCCTTGATTCCTTCGGAAACGGTTCTTACCGCATCCACATCCAATCCGGAATCGGTCTCATCCAGAATGGCAAGACCAGGCTTTAACATCAGAAGCTGTAAAATCTCCGCCTTCTTCTTCTCTCCACCGGAGAAGCCCACATTTAAATCACGCTCTGCATAGCTGTGGTCCATTCCCAAGATATCCATGGACTTCTTAAGCTCCTTACGAAAATCCCAAAGGCGGATTCTCTGTCCAAAACGCTGTTCCATAGCGGAACGAATGAAGTTTCCAAGACTTACTCCCGGAACCTCCAAGGGGTTTTGGAAGGAAAGGAAAATTCCTCTCTTAGCTCTCTTATCCACCGCTTCATGGGTAATATCTTCCCCGTCAAAGAATCTGTCCGTTGGTAATGCTGTAGCGAGGATTTCCCATAAGAGCATTGCCCAAGGTGGACTTTCCCGCTCCGTTTGGTCCCATCAGCACGTGAGTTTCACCCTTATTGATGGACAGGTTCACATTCTTTAAAATTCCTTTTTCTTCTACTGAAACGGATAAATCTTTTTATCTTTAGTAATTCCGCCATATTCCCTCCAAATATATAAAGACCTTTCTGTCTTATCATTAAGATGCTTGGACTTGCCACCGTAAACCAATCTGCACAAATGATACGGTTCAATTTTCTGATTCTTTAATTCTGAACCAATAACAGCAATTCATAACATCTTCTTGACTATGTTTCGGATTATAAACGAGGCAAAATCAAGTGACAATACTATTCCTAGTAATTTTATAGGATTATAAGAAAAAAAACAAAAGAAGAGGAAAAAAGCCCGTAATATCAAGCCTTTACCTCTTCTTTTCAGTTATTTATAACTAACTACTTTTTAAAGAATTTCTTTTTCTAATACACTATATAAATATTTTTTATCGAATACTGTTTTTCAAAAATATTTTTTAAAGCTCTTTACAAAACACTCCGACAAGATGTCGGAAGATTTCATTTATGACAGGAATTCTTTTTAAAGATAGCTACTAAAATTAGCACAGTAATATCTTTAGCGTATACTTTTCAAGGCTATTAAGCGAACTCCGGTTTGACAGAAGTCATTTACCAAAACATCTCCGATTCGGATGGGTATAGGTACACGGAAACTTTTACAAAATGCCTCCGCCTCTAAAAATTTCTCCTTGGGAATGGCTTTTTCCGTCTTTACCGGAAGAAATTCCTTAGAACCGATTAGGCGAATCTCTGAAAGGAAGCTAGCCTTGGTCTCTGAAATCTCCCTTTCAGCAAAGGCCTTTCCTCTTCCACATCCATTGCCTGTGACGGAAATCAGTCTGTTTCCTTCGTAGCTCACTTCCAAGGTACAGCCTCTTCTACAGTTCATACAAGTCATCTTTGTTTCCAAATTTATCCCTCTTTCCGTAAGTAAAAATCTATTGTCAAAATACTCTTTTCCTTTGATGCTCTTTTCCTTTAATCTTCTTTACCGAAGCCGAAACTTGCTTCCAATGCTTTTTTCCAGCCTCGTACTTTTTTTCTTCTCTTTGCTCCCGTGTCATCTTGGGAAAGAACTCCATTTCCACATGATGCCGTTCCTCCAGGCTGTCCATAGATTCATAGAGTCCTACAGAAAGTCCCGCAAGATAGGCCGCTCCCAAGGCGGTAGTTTCAATAGAACGGGGACGTATCACGGAGGCTTGCATCAAATCCGCCTGAAACTGCATGAGGAAATTATTACCGGAGGCTCCCCCATCCACTCGAAGGCTTCTCAGGCGTTGTCCCATATCCTGCTCCATAGCCAAAAGCAGGTCTCTGCTTTGAAAGGCAATGGACTCCAAGGCGGCTCGGATTATGTGATTTTTGTTTACCCCTCTGGTCAGTCCGGTAATACTGCCTCTGGCAAAGGGATCCCAGTAGGGCGCGCCCAGTCCGGTAAATGCCGGCACGATATAGCAACCGTTGCTGTCCTCCACCTTAGATGCAAAATATTCCGAATCCTCCGACTTATCCAGCAGGTGCAGTTCATCTCTTAGCCACTGAATGACCGCTCCACCTACATAAACCGAGCCCTCTAAAGCGTACTGCACCTTCCCGTCAATGCCCCAGGCAATGGTACTCAGCAAGCCGTGTTTTGAAAGAATAGCCTGATTTCCTGTATTCATCAGCATAAAACAGCCTGTACCGTAGGTATTTTTCACATCTCCCTTTTGGAAGCAGCATTGTCCGAAAAGAGCCGCCTGCTGGTCTCCCGCCACTCCGCAGATTGGAACAGGCCTTCCCAAAAACTCCGGATCCACCTCACCGAAGAAGCCTGAGGAGGGGTTCACCTTGGGAAGCATTGCCTTGGGAATTCTAAAGAAGGATAGAAGCTCCTCATCCCACTCTAAGCTGTGAATGTTAAACAGCAGCGTTCTTGATGCATTGGTATAATCCGTCACAAAACAGTTGCCCTTACTCAGCTTATACATCAGCCAGGTATCCACGGTACCGAAGCAAAGCTCTCCCGCCTCCGCCCTTTCCTGAGCCCCCTCCACATGATCTAAAATCCAGCGGATTTTCGTGGCGGAAAAATAAGGATCAAAAACCAGACCGGTTTTTTCTCGAATTTTTTCTGAAATCTCCGGATGAGCCTTTTGTGCTTCCTTAATCCATTCCGTAGTTCTTCTGCACTGCCAAACAATAGCAGGATAAATGGCCTGCCCCGTCTTTCTATCCCAAACAATGGTACTTTCCCTTTGATTCGTGATGCCGATGGCCAATAAAGCCTCTGAGGGAATTCCAGATTTTTCCAGACATTCTCTTGCTACCGCCAACTGGCTTTGCCAGATTTCATTGGGATGATGCTCTACATAACCGGGTTTAGGGTAATACTGGGGAAACTCCTTTTGTGCCTTCAAAACCGCCTCTCCCTCTTCGTCAAAAAGTATGGCTCTGGTACTGGTAGTCCCCGCATCTAAGGCCATGATATATTTTTTCATTTTGCTTCCTTTCTACAAACTATTTTCAACTGTTTTATGGACAGATTCTTTCTTCCGTAAATTCCGGAATAAAACTTTCCTTGGCACTTTCTTCCTCTTGCATATAGGCGTTTTGAATTCCCAGCTCTTCAGCATAACGAATCCATTTTTCATACTCTTTTCCGTAGACTCGACGGTCAATCTCCGGGTAAGCCTCAAGATTTCCATAAGGAATATATTGCCGGAGTAAACTATATAAAATATTTTCTCCGTACTCTTCATAGGCATACTTCAGAACTTTTTTCGCCTGATATACCTGATTGGGCAGGAGCAAATGTCGAAGAATCACACCTTTTTGTAAAAGCCCCTCCCTATACTCAAGTTCGGGACACTGTCGTACGCACTCCGCTAGAGCTTCCTTCGCCCTGATTGGGTAGTCCTTTGCCTTGGAATAGCGTAAAGCCGAGTCTTCCCTGATATATTTAAAATCAAAAAGATAAATATCAATAAGCCCTTCACAACTTGCCAATACCTCACTGCTTTGATAGCCGGAGCAGTTCCATACAAAGGGTAGGCTAAAGCCTCTTTTCTTAGCCAAGCTGATCGCCTCTAAAATCCCCGGAAGATAATGCTCTCCCGTAACCAGATTGATATTGTGACAGCCCAGCTTTTCCAAGCTTAGAAAATCTTGATAAAGCTCTTCTACAGAAACCGCTTCTCCGATTTCTCCCCGAGAAAGCCTTTGGTTTTGGCAAAAGACACAGGACAGGCTACAGTAAGAAAAGAAAATGGTTCCACTTCCCTTGCTTCCGGAAAGACAGGGCTCCTCCCAAAAATGGGGAGCCGCTCTTCCGATATGCATAATACTTCCCGCATGACAAAATCCCCGTTCACCCTTAAGGCGGTTTACCTTACATTCCCTTGGGCAAAGTCTACAGGAAGCATAAGATAGAATACTTTGTTTCTCTTCTCCCTGAACCACATTAGATTTTTCTCCCCGGACTATCTTAGGTTTTTCTTCCTGGACTATCTGGGATTTCTCTTCCTGTATTTCCTCTATTTCCCGGATTTTCTGCATTTCCTATATTTTATCCTCGTTTTTCGCGGTTTTCTATTTCAATCCCCGCTTATTCTATCTAAGTCCGGCTTGTAAGCCCTATAAAAAACTGATACAATTCCTTTGATTTCACAATAATTTATCAAAACAAAGGAGTATATTATGGCAAATCCTATTGTACGCATTACGATGGACAGTGGCAAGGTGATTCGTTTGGAACTGTATCCTGAAACTGCCCCCATTACCGTAGAGAACTTTTTAGACCTGGTAAAAAAGGGCTTTTATAACGGACTGACCTTCCACCGTATTATTTCAGGCTTTATGATTCAGGGAGGCGACCCGGACGGAAACGGTATGGGTGGCCCAGGTTACAGCATTAAGGGAGAGTTTAAGAGTAACGGCGTAGATAACCCCTTAAAACATGAAAAGGGTGTTATTTCTATGGCTCGTTCCATGGATCCCAACTCTGCCGGTTCCCAGTTTTTTATTATGCATGAAGCAGCTCCTCATTTGGATGGACAGTATGCCGCATTCGGAAAGGTCATCGAAGGCTTGGATGTAGTGGATGAAATTGCTTCCGTAGAAACCGGTTTTCAGGATGCTCCTGTAGAAAAGGTAATCATGGAAAAGGTAGAAGTAGAAGCTTAAAAATCCAGACTTGAATACGGAATATTTGAAAGCACAAACTTCATTTAAACCACCGGCAAAAGCAAGGGCTTTCCTTCTGGAAAGCCCTTAAAAATATCCCCCTCTCCAAAGAGAGGGGGGAACTATGGCTATAAGCCGGGTTATGTCAAAAATGGTCATCTATCTAGGACTTATGTCGCCATAAGCCTCAAGCGGTTTACCCGAGGGCAGGCGAGCCACCTTATGCCCTCTGTTTAACCTTGCTTCGGATGGGGTTTACATAGCATTTCCTGTTACCAGGAAACCGGTGGTCTCTTACACCCCCTTTTTCACCCTTACCGGAAACCGGCGGTTCTTTTCTGTTGCACTTTCCTGTGAGTCACCTCAACCTGACGTTATCAGGCATCCTGCTCTATGAAGCCCGGACTTTCCTCTCCTGCACTTGGCAGCAGCGACCATTCACCTTAGTTCCGTTAAAGTCTATCTTATGAAATTCTTTTTTGTCAAGAAAATCCATTTTCCTTAATACATTTTCCTTAATACAAATGTTGCAAATATTCTCCGGTTTCCCGGTTATACAGCATCTCTTCTTTCATGTTTCTATACTGTAAAGGGCTTACCCCTATTTTCTGCCGAAAAATCTTGGAAAAGCTTAAAGGATCATGATAACCCACCATATAGGCAATTTCCGCTATGGACTTTCTTGTCCTACGAAGCATGGCCTTGGCATTTTGCATCCGGATATAAAGTAAATATTCCTTTGGCGAGTAACCGGTATCCTTCTTGAAGCTGTTAAAAAGATGGGCGCGATGAATTCCCATTTCCTTCGCTAAAGCGCTAATGGAAACCTCTTCATGATAATGCTCATCCAGGTAGGCTCTCACTCTGGCACTGTGACTGCCTAAATCCTTTAAAGGACCTCCCCAATGTATTTCTTCCTGCTTTCCCCTGAGAAGATTGGCAAAAAACAAGTGCATATAGGCGCTTCTGGATAGTTGCTGCTCCGGAGTATAATCCTGTTTTTGCAAAATTTTATTGATACACAATAATAGATTATCCATCTGATGCACTATGCCCACCGGTTTTTCCTTGCTAAAAGCCGGCTTCGGTAAAAAAACTGTCCGCATCCACTCCCCGCACACCAATCCAAAAATAAGACCAGGGCTCCGTTAAATCCGCCTCATACCAGGCCTCCATATGAGGATATAAAAGAAAAGCATTCCCTTTGGATAAATGATAATATTCTCCGTTAACGAATAATGTCCCTACACCGGAATAGACCACATGCAAAAGATACAAATTTCGTTTATTAGGCCCATAACGATGTCCCGGAACACAACGTTCTTTTCCGCAATACATCAGCTGTAGGTCGGAAGCCTTATTCTCAGCGTCCTGAAAATTCAAAGAACGCTGTTCTTCCCCCAAAAAACAGCCAAAGGGATCTTTTACAAAATCTACAGTTTGTCTTTCCATCTCAGTAAAAAGAGAGGGAGACCGGGAATAAGAAAAAGAAAAGGGCTCTTCTCTTTGCTTTTCTCCATAGACTCTCTCTCTCTACCTCCTATATTTATTTTTTTCTTTCTCCCTAAGACTTGGCATCAATCTTGAATAGGATGGAGGCAAAGTCTCCTCCCTTCCTGCTTAAATCATCTCTGGAAATAGGGATTCCCACTTCCATAAGCTCACTTCCGTAAGCCAGATAATCCAAGCTCTTCTTTTCCAAATTAAAGGAAGCATGTAAAACAGGATTTTCCAATCTTTCCAAACAGGGGCTTAAATCTGCCGAAACCCTGTAAAGGCGATCCGCCTCCAAGCCCTTTAGCTTAAAGCGAATCCAGGAAGCATTCACATGATTTAAGGTCTGGAAATACATGGCCAAGGCCCGGTCCTTCTTGGGAGATACCACCATAAATGCAGTTTCATTTCCCTTGAAAGGAGAACGGAGGCGATAAAAGTCTCCGTCGATCTGAATCAGCTTCCGATACTCCTTCATAAACTGAATCTGCTTCTTCACCTCTTCAATTTCCTTCTCCGGAAGAAGATTTAAATCCAGCTCATAACCGAAGGTTCCGAAGTAAGCCATATTGGCTCTGGTTTCCAATGGGGTATTTCTATAAAGCTGCTGGTTAGGAACCTGAGATACATGGGAACCAATACTGACAATGGGGTAGGCAATGGAGGTTCCGTACTGAATCTTTGCTCTCTCCGCCGCATCCGAGTCATCACTGCACCAGGTCTGGGGAGCGTAGTACATCAGTCCCGCATCATATCTGGCTCCGCCGCTGGCACAGGATTCAAAAAGCACATCAGGGAACTCCGTAGTCAGACGATGATACAAATCATAGACTCCAAGAATATATCTATGCATCATCTCTCCCTGTCTTTCCGCATCCAGTGCAACAGAATAGGGCTCGGACATATAGCGGTTCATATCCCACTTAATATAGGAAATGGAGGATTCTCTAAGAATCTTTGCCATCTTTCCGTAAATATAATCCACAACCTCTTTTCTGGAATAGTCCAGTACATGCTGGTGTCTGGCATGGCTTGGAAAACGTCCCGGAGTAGCAATCATCCAATCCGGATGAGCCCGGTACAGGTCGGAATCCATGTTGACCATTTCCACTTCAAACCAAAGACCGAATTTCAAACCCAGAGCCTCTACCTTCTTGGACAGGCCTGCAATTCCCTGGGGAAGCTTTTCCAAGTTGGCATCCCAGTCCCCAAGACCTCTGTAATCATCATTTCTCTTTCCAAACCAGCCGTCATCCAATACGAAAAGCTCCGCTCCCACTTCCTTTGCCTTCTTAGCAATGTGAAGAATCTTCTCCTCGTTAAAGTCAAAGAAGGTAGCCTCCCAGTTATTTAAAAGAATCGGACGTTCCTGATTCTTGTATTTTCCGTGCATAAGGCGGTTTAAAGAAGCGGTGATAAACCTGACTCAAACCGTTCAAACCGTCCTCGGAATAGGCCATCACCACCTCCGGGCTTTGGAAGGACTCACCCTCGGAGAGGCAATAGGAGAAGTTCTGGGGATTAATTCCCAGCATCACTCTGGTCATATCGAAGGTGGATACCTCCACTTGAGAAAGGAAGTTTCCGCTGTAAACCAGGTTAAAGCCATAAACCTTTCCCTGATCCTCGTTGGCATCCGGACGAAGCAGGGCAATAAAAGGGTTATGCTCCGCACCGGAACAGGTACCGTTTAAGCTTTGAATGCCTTGAATCCCCATTTCCAGTTTTCTGGTTTTTACATAGCGCTCTCTTCCCCAGGCACCTGCCAAATGAAGCATGGTAAAATCTTTATCCAAGAATTCCACACTCATACTTAGGGCCGCCTCTAAGTGGATTTTTTCCGCTCCCATTTGGGTAAAGCAAACATTTCGGCAAAGCACCGGATAGTCTCTATAAAGGGTATATTCCAAACGAAGCTCCGTCTCACTGACTGCATCTACCAAGAAAATATCCAAGGTCAAAGCTTCATCATCCGCCTCCACATAGGACATAGGTAGGGGCAGGTAGCTTGGCTTTCCCTTCTTGATTTCATAGCCCCGATAGCGGAAGTCGGATACCCTGCTGCCGTTTTCCTGCAAAATGGAAAAGGCAGGACTGCGATAGTCTCCTGTTCCATAGGAAGGATATTCCTGGGTGGCATATTGCATGGAAAGTGAGCCCGGTTCCGGGATACATACGCTCATCTGAGAACGCTGAGCCTCTTCATGCAGGGAAGAAAAGCCTTCTCTATCATGGATTCGCTTGCCATAATACAGATGCTCCAGCTGCTCATTTTCCATTACCCGCATAAGGTAGGAAATCTTCTCGTTATATAAATGAAAAACTCTTTCTTTTTCGTGAAAAACAATATCAAAAAGCCATTCTACTCCTCCAATCCTAGAGCTTACCGCCACTGGTGGCAATTCCTTCAATGAATTGCTTCTGGAACAAAATATATAAAACGATCATTGGAACACAGGCAATCAGGGATGCCGCCATCAGTTCCGGGAATTTCACCACGTATTGTCCCTGCATCTTTGCCAAAGCAGAGGACAAAACCAACATATCCTTATCCGTATTTACAATCATGGGCCACATCAAATCCTTATAGGCAAAGAGGGCTGTAAAAATTCCCAGTGCCACCATGGAAGAACGCATCAAAGGCATCATAACGAACAGGAAGGTTTGTCCGATATTACAGCCATCCAGTCTGGCAGCCTCCTCCAAATCCTTGGGAAGTCCCATAAAGCCCTGTCTTAAAAGAAAGGTTCCAAAAGGCGGTAACCAGTCCCGGGAAAAACCAAAGCAAAAAAATCGTATTTAACATTCCCATCCTGGAAACCATTAGATACTGAGGAATCAAAAAGACCTGATTAGGCACCATCATTTGGAATAAAACCAGGGAAAATGCCAGGTCTCTTCCCGGAAAACGGAGTCTGGCAAAGGCATAACCCGCCATGGTTGCCGTCACCACCGCACAAAGCACTCTAAAGAAAATCAAAAGCAGGGTATTTCTATAGAGCAGAAGGAAATCCATGTTGGCAAAAACCGCCTTAAAGGCATCTGTTCGCCAAACCTTCGGGAAGATAATAAATGGATCCACGGATGTTGCCTCTGTAATACTCTTAAAGGCTGTCAGAACCATCCAGAGGAAGGGAATCAACATGGTAATGGAAATCAAAACCAAGGATAAGTGAATAATAAAACTGCTGATTTTTCTATTTCTCTCTAAACTTTCCATAGCTACTCCTTTCTTAGTTATAGTAAACCCATTTCTTCTGCCCGATCATCTGTAACACAGTAACCAGTAAGGTCAGAAGAAGGAGTACCACCACAATGGTTGAACCATAACCGATGTTTTTATTTACAAAGGAATACTTATAGAAAAGATAGACCAAAGACTGGGTTTTTCCCAGTGCCGGGTTGGTGTTATCAATTACCATATAAATCAAGTCAAATACCTGTAAGCTGGCAATGACTCTGGTTACCAAAACGAAGAAAATTGTGGGAGAAAGCAAGGGCAAAGTAATATTAAAGAAGCTGGAAATACCGGTTGCTCCGTCAATCTCCGCCGCCTCGTAAAAATCTCCGGGAATTTCCTGTAATCCCGCCAGGAAAAGTACCATGTTGTAGCCCAGGATAGACCAGATACCAATTACCGCAATGCTATAAATCGCAATGCTTGGACTACTTACCCAGTTAATTTTCGCATGGAAAATATGGTTTAACAAACCGAAGTCGGAATTGTATAACCAACGCCAAACCATGGCAATAGCAGCAGGAGCCGCCACCATAGGCAGGAAGATAATGGTTCTATATACCGATCTTCCCTTGATTTTCTTATTTAACAGCACTGCCAAAACCAGGGAAATAGCTATGGAGAAGGGTACTTCCACAATCGCATAACGCACCGTATTGATTAGAGCCTGCCAGATTTCCTTATCCGCAAAAACCTTCTGGTAATTCTGCAAGCCAACAAAAATATTCCCTCTACCAAAGTCTCCCGTCTTAAAGAAGCTTTGATAAATGGTGTTGATAATCGGTATAATATTTAAAACCACCAAACCGATTATTGTTGGCAGGATAAATAACCAGCCCCAGATAAATTCGTTTTTCTCTCTACTGGTAAACGAAAAGCCTTTCTTTTTCTCTTCCGCCATAGCTACTCCTTTTCTACTAAATACCGGACTTTAAACTTATTTGTTACTTCGCATGCTCTTCCGCAAGCTTTTCATTCATCTGTGCCGCCATCTTTTTACAAGCTTCCTCCATCGTCAGCTCTCCGGTATATACCTTAGTAACCAACTCTGTATTGGCATCCTCCCAGGTTACTGTGCTTCTGGAGAAGGGAAGAATCTCCATATCTTCCATCATATTGAGATAGGCCTGTAAATTAAAGGGCGCGCTCTTTGCCCATTCCTGAGAAGTACCCTTGTAAGCCGACATGGTAATGCCAAGCTCTGCCTGCTTTCTCTGTGCCTTTTCGGATCCCATGTATTCAATCAGCTTCCAAGCCTCTTCCTTATGCTTTGTATTAGCTGCCGCAGCCCATCCTAAACCATTGTAGATAGACACTCTTCTCCCGGTCACCTTATCCTTTGGTAGCTCTACGCAATCCGCATTGGCTAAGCTAAAGTCATTCTTCTTATGTGCCGCAATCATCCAGGAACCCTGGGTAATCATTGCCACCTTACCGGACTGGAACAAAACATCTTCGGAATTTTCAGACATAGTCTCTGCAGAAGGAATCAAATCCTCCTTAATCCAGGTCTCCAAAATCTGCATAGCTTCAATGCTCTTCGGATCGTCATAGCCGGACTTGGTCTTATCTTTATTTAGAATGTATCCGCCCCTGTCCAAAATCATATTGTAATAGCCTGCCTGATCATTGTTGGGCTTTAAGCAAAAACCATACTGAGAACCATCCGGCTTCTTTAATTTTCTGGCAGCTTCCGTTAAGTCATCCCAGGTCCAATCAGCAGTTGGATAAGCTAAGCCTGCCTCATCAAACATCTTCTTATTGTACCAAAGAGCAATCGTATCGATATCCTTAGGTACTGCATAGTCCTTGCCCTCATAGCCGTAAAGACTCCAGATATCTGTGGGATAATTCTCCTTCTTAATCACTTCGGAATTCTTAATGTAATCCGTCAAATCCAGAAGCATACCGTTACTCATGTACCGCTCTGATTCATTGGAATGCATCCAGAACACATCCGGCAAAGATCCGCCCTGTGCAGCAGCTTCCATAGCAGTCCAGTAATCCGCCCAGCGCACAACGGTAATCTTGGTTTTGATTCCTGTTTCCTTTGTGAAATCCGCCATGATTTCTTCCAGTCCGGGCTCCTGGTTGGTATCCCAGATGGATACGGAGAGAGTTACATCCGAACTCTTTTCTCCCTCTGCTTTCTCTGTTTCCTTAGTGCTCTCCCGGGCTGTTGTTCCGGCGCTCTCCGAAGAATTTCCCCCGGAGTTTTCCGTCTTCTGTCCACAGGCCATCAAGCCTAACAGGCTTAAGCCAAGTGCCAATGCGTACTTCCTTAACATACTTGCCTCCTTTTAAAAAAAAGTGTAAAGGTAAGCAAACAGGTATTCCCAAGGAAACATCCCGGAGATTTTAGAAAAAGAGGCTGTAAAAAAAGAATTCTTCTCTCGTCCCTTCTTTTTTCACAACCCCTCTTCTATACGCAATCGACCCTGGTACTTTTCTTTTAAACGAGATATCGCACACTACGCGTGCGATACTCGTTAAGAATCAAATTACTTCTGCTCTTCTGCAAGCTTTTCATTCATTTGCTTTGCCATCTGCTTACATGCTTCTTCCATGGTAAACTCTCCGGTATAAACCTTGGTAATGATTTCATTATCTGCATTTTCCCAGCTTACAGTACTTCTGGAATAAGGACGAATTACCATGTCATCCATCATGTTCAGATAAGCCTGCAGGTTAAAGTTTGCACTCTTTACCCATGCATCGGAGGTTCCCTTGTAAGCGGACATGGTTACTCCAAGTTCAGCCTGCTTCTTCTGTGCCGGCTCAGAACCCAAATACTCAATCAGCTTCCATGCCTCTTCTGTATGCTTACCATTCTTTGCGGCAGCCCATCCCAAACCGTTGTATAAGGAAACTCTCTTACCTGTTTTAGCATCCTTGGGAAGCTCTACAATATCGGCATTCTGCGCTGTGTACTCATTAGCCTTGTAGCTGGCAATCATCCAAGAGCCCTGAGGAACCATAGCTACCTTTCCGGACTGGAACAATACTTCCTCTCCGTTCTCGGACATCGTCTCAGCAGATGGCATCAAGCCTTCCTTAATCCAGGTATCTAAAATATTCATTCCTTCGATGGTCTTTGGATCATCCCATCCGGACTTCTTCTTATCATCACTGATAACATATCCGCCCTTATCATAAATCAGGTTATAATATCCTGCCTGATTGTTATCCATCTTCACTGCCAAACCGTACTGAGAGCCGTCAGACTTTGTCAGCTTTCTTGCGGTTTCCGTTAAATCATCCCAGGTCCAGTCGGATGTAGGATAAGGAACTCCCGCCTCGTCGAAAAGCTTTTTATTATACCAGATTGCAATGGTATCAATGTCCTTAGGAACTGCATAGTAATGGTCCTTGTAGGTATAAAGTCCCCAGATATCCTCCGGATAATTTTCCACTTTAATCTTATCGGAAGCCTTAATCTTATCCGTCAAATCCAAGAGCATATCATTACTCATATAACGCTCTGATTCATTAGAGTGCATCCAGAAAACATCCGGTAAAGATCCTCCCTGTGCTCCTGCCTCCAACATAGTCCAGTACTCATTCCACTTTACAACGGAAATCTTGGTCTTGATTCCGGTCTCCTTAGTGAAATCATCTAAATCTCCTTAAGTCCCGGTTCCTGGTTGGTATCCCAAATTGCAACGGAAAGCTCGTCAGAGGAAGCTCCCTGCTCACCGCTTCCGCTTGCTGTACTCTCGGAAGAAGAGCTCTTGCTTCCGCCGCAAGCAACCAATCCCAGGGCCATAAGCCCCATCACTACTGATACCGCTAAACTTCTTTTTTTCATCTTTTCCTCCTAAAGCGCAAGAGCCTCCGCACAAAAACCTTCCCGGAATCAGCTTCAAAAAAGCATACCTAAATCGGTTTCGAAAAAATCTTTCTTCTCCGGCTTCGCTCTTGAAAACAATATTCTACCCCATATTATACTTCCGGCAGGAAAATATAATATGGAAAAATGTTGTGATAATACAGAAAAATGTTATGGAATTCTGTCATATTCTTTGCTACTGTCACAGCAAAGAATTTTCTTCTTTATCGGCAAAATGGCCGGACCGTTCATGGACAATTTATCCACTCCCAAATGGAGAAAAAATGCCGTAAAATCCGGGTCAGCGGCAAATTCTCCGCAGACTCCCACCGATATTCCCGCCTGCTTTCCCTTTTCCGCCACTTCTTTGATGGCTCTCAGAATAGCAGGATGCTTTTTATGATAAAAACTGTGTACCATGGCATTTTGTCTGTCTATTGCCAAAAGATACTGGGATAAGTCATTTGTACCGATAGAGAAAAAATCAACTTCTTTAGCCAGGTCCTCCGCTATAAATACTGCTGCCGGAGTTTCTATCATCACCCCTAAGGGAATTCTTTCCGCTATGAGAATCCCTTGTTTTTCAAGCTCAGTCCTGCATTTATGGAATAAGGCTTTGCTTTCTCTGACTTCTTCCAAGCTACTGATCATCGGAAGCATCACCGAAAGCTTACCGTAGGCGGAAGCCCGCAATAAGGCTCTTATTTGTGTACAGAACATCTCCTTTTCCATAAGGCAAAATCGAATCCCCCGAAGACCTAGAGCAGGATTTTCCTCCTTTATACCGGCATGATAGGAAAGCACCTTGTCCGCTCCCAAATCACAGGTTCGGATAATAACCTCTCTTCCCTTCATTTCCTCCAAGATTTCCCGATAGCTTTGAAATTGTGTTTCCTCGGAAGGAAGCTTGCCTTCCTCTAAAAATAAAAATTCCGTACGATACAGACCGATTCCTTCAGCACCGGATTCTAGCAGCTTCTTGGCATCTATCGGAGACGACATATTGCCATATAATTTCATGCGTTTTCCGTCCAAACTGACACATTCCTCATCTCTTAGTTTTTCAAGCTCCCGTCGCTCCTCTTTCTTTTTTTCCATAAGCTCCCGGTAATAAACCAGCACTTCCTCCGTAGGAGAAAAATAAGCCACCGCTTTTTCACCGTCAATAATACAGTATTCTCCGTCTTCTATGCCCTTCAGTCCCTTGCATTGTACCAAAGCCGGGATTCCCAAGGATGCCGCCAGAATAGCCGTGTGACTTTGTAAGGCTCCCTTCTCCGTAATAAATCCCAACAGCTTATCTTTCGGAAAACGAATGGTATCCGAAGGCCCCAGGTCCTCTGCCAATAAAACACAAGGCTCTTCCTTGGTAGCAACTTCCTTTCCGCTTAAAATAGAAAGCATCAAGTTCAGAATATCCTGCATATCCTCCGCACGTTCCCGAAAAAATGGATCCTCCATACGACGAAAAAGCCTTTCTTGTTTGCTAAAGGCTTTTTTCACCGCATATTCCATTGTATGACCCTTTTTGTACCAAGCTAAATACACTGTTTTGCAGAATTTCGTCGGAAAGCATTAACGCATGAACCGAAAATATCTTTGCATCTTCATTCTGCATCTCCAAAAGAGCCTTTTGATAATATTCTTCTTCCTTCGCTATCGACTTTAAAAAGGCTTCTTTTCCCCTCCTTTTTTCCTCCTCTATGCCTTCTTCGGATTTTTTCAGGTAAGAAAATTGAAGCTTCCTTTTAAAATGTACCGGCCCCATGGCAATGCCTGAAAAGGCGGAAAGTCCTTCCAGTATCTTCATAAACTTTCCTCTTTAAACAAAGGATGTTTTCAACCACAAAAATCCATGGGCAGGAAGGACAAGGTCTCTTGCTTTACAGGACTTTCCGGAAAGTAGATCCACGTAATCCTCCACTTCGGACACATAGGCCACCTGCTCGGATCTGGCAAAGTTGTAGAAGCAAAGAATCTTTTCTCCCTCATAATATCTTCCAAAGGCAAGGACATGGATGTTCTTTGTATCAATAATCCAAGTATCCGCCATGGTGGAAAATGCTTTATGCTTTCTTCTTAAATCCTCCAACTCCTTCAAACCGGTGAAAATCTTTTCTTCTATACTGCCTTTTTTCTTTCTCTTCTCCGCCTTTTCCCATGGGAAATTTCCACGATGAAGATAACGGGAATCCACCTTTTTGATGTCATCCTCATGATAGCTGTAGTCATTTTCCTGTCCAATCTCATCTCCGGAATAAAGCACCGGAATACCGGACTGACTCAGCAAAAAAGCATGAAGCATTAAATCCAGCTGTAAGGCTGCTTTTATCTTATTTTCATCCTTTTCATAGGCAGCCGCTTCCAATCCGCAAAGAGATGCGGTGGTACCGCAGAGTCTGGCATCTCCCCGTACCGGATCATCATTGTACAGCTCCCCTCTTGCATCAGAATCCTCCGTAAAGCCTCTGAAATAAGCATTTAAAAAGGCCTTATGCGGAATCTCCGAAACAGAAAACTGCTCCAGGAAAGCGTAGTCCAGTCCCCAACCGATATCATCATGACAACGAAGATAATTCAGGAATACCATGTCCTTCGGAAGGGCAAAGACCTGGCCAAGCTGGTGCTGCATCAAACGGGTATCCTGGGTAGCTACGGTATGCCAGGTAGAAGCCATAGTGGTAACGTTATACAGCATGTGACACTGGGGCTTCTCCAGACTTCCAAAGTAAGGAACTACCTTTTGAGGCTCCATTACCACTTCTCCCAAAAGCAATACACCGGGAGCCACTATTTCCATCGCCATACGGAAGATGCGAACTAAAGTATGTACCTCCGGAAGGTTTCGACAATTTGTACCCAGCTTTTTCCAAATATAAGGAACCGCATCCAGGCGGAAAACATCCGCTCCCTGATTACAAAGGAAGAGCATATTTTCCAGCATATCATTTAAAACCGTAGGATTCCCATAGTTCAAATCCCACTGATACGGATAGAAGGTAGTCATAACAACCTTTTTCGCTTCTTCACAATAGGTGAAATTACCGGGAGCGGACTCCGGAAAAACCTGAGGAACTGTACGTTCAAATTCATTGGGAAGCCCCCAGTCATTAAACATAAAGAAACGATCCTGAAATTCTTGTTCGCCGTTCTTGGCACGTTTTACCCACTCATGTTCCTCGGAGCAATGGTTCATGACAAAATCCAAACAAACACTGATTCCTTCTTCATGGCAGGCAGAACATAAACTCTTAAGATCATCCATAGTTCCCAATTCCGGTTGAACCTTGTGGAAATTGGATACCGCATACCCCCCGTCAGACTTTTCCTTTGGACTCTCCAGAATAGGCATCAAATGCATATAATTAAAGCCACATTCCTTAAGGTAAGGAATCCTTTTTTCCACGCCCTTTAAGTCTTTTCCGAAGCAATTGGTATATAAAAGAACTCCGATAAGGTTGTTTCCTTTAAACCACTGGGGCTTTCTCATTCTTTCTTGGTCTAATGCTCTAAGCTCAGGAGACCGTTCTCTGGCATATTTATCCAAAAGAGAAAGAAAATATTGAAAGGATTGTTCATTGCTTCTATACAGCTCATAATATAGCCATTTCAACTCATCCATATGGGTAGCCAGACGGTTCTGATAAGCCGTAATATAGTCATCCTGAACTTCCTCTACCGTATTCGTTACCTTCGTTTTCACTGCATTGGGCTCCAATGCTCTCAGCCTCTTTTCGGTGCATTCTTCTATCTTCATCTTATCTGTTTTATGCTCTTTGCTACCCGTTTCCTTTTTCTTCCCCATACTGATATCCCTTTCTATTATAGCTTTTCTAGAAGGTAAAGACTTGACCTCTCCAAGCGCTCATCTTCCAAGATGCCTGAAAAAAACTAACTCTTTTTCTTCTTTGGAACATTTTTCCTCATTATACCCTAAAAGCAAAAATAAGCAACAAGGAAAAAGTGAAACAGAGGATACACTTTGTTTCTATTTAATAAAAATAAAATATTCAACTTATACAAAAAAAGCATGGATAATCAAAAGAAAAAAAGGGAATAGACATTGCATTTTTTTGTCAAGCATTCTATACACTGAAGGGAAAAGAAATTGTAGAGTTTTCTGCATTCCATCATAAGCAAGGAAGCCGAAATTATATTCGGGTTTCTTGTTCAGAATTAAAGCGAGGTAAATATATGTATTACGGATCCCTAGAAGCCGGTGGAACTAAGATGATTTGTGCCGTTTGCGAGGAGAACGGAAAGATTATTGAGCAGGTTTCCATTCCCACCTTAAGCCCGGAGGAGACCATTCCTAAAATTATCGATTATTTTAAGGATAAGGACATTGTCGCCCTGGGAGTAGCCTGCTTCGGTCCCATTGATTTACATAAAGATTCCAAAACCTACGGCTATATTACCAGTACCCCAAAGCTCAAATGGCAGAACTATCCCTTGATTCCCACCTTACAAAAGGCTTTATCCATTCCCATGGGCTTTGATACGGATGTAAACGGTTCTCTTCTGGGAGAGATATCCTTCGGCTCCAGTAAGGGTCTGGAAAATGCCATTTATATTACCATCGGTACCGGAATCGGCGGCGGCGTTATCAGTAACGGAAAATTACTGCACGGTATGTTACACCCGGAGCTCGGACATATGCTCTTGGTTCCCCATCCGAAGGATTCCTTTGCAGGAAACTGCCCTTTCCACAAGAATTGTTTTGAAGGTATGGCTTCCGGCCCTGCTCTTGAGAAAAGATACGGAAAGAAAGGCATTGAACTGGTAAATCAAAAAGAAGTTTGGGAAATTGAGGCCTACTACATCGGTCAGGCTCTATGTAACCTGATTTTAACCCTCAGTCCTGAGAGAATTATTCTGGGAGGCGGCGTAATGCATCAGGAACAGCTCTTCCCCTTAATTCGCAAAGAAGTAGCCACACAGTTAAATGACTATCTGAAAACCAAAGAATTAGCAGATTTAGATCATTATATCGTTCCTGCCAGCTTAAACGACAATCAGGGTATACTGGGTTGTTTACAGCTCGCCATCGATGCCAAGAAAGAAAAAGCTTGAATTTAAGATAACAACTTAGGGAAGTTTAGAACAATGAATGCGCAAAATGAAGCAATACCGGAAAACAAAAAAACCGACAGTAGGAAAGAGAAAGATCAAAGCAGATTAGCAAAGCTTGAAAAAGTAAAGGAGACCTATAAAAACGGTTTAAAATGGATTCTTCTGGGTATTCTTACCGGTGCTGTTGTAGGCAGTATTTCCGCCATTTTTGCCCATGGTATCGTGATGGCTTCCGCTTTTCGGGTAAATCACCCCTGGATTCTTTTTGCCCTTCCCTTTGCCGGACTTCTTTTGGTCTTCGCTTACAGCATTTTGTCCGATAAAAATAAAAAGGGTACCAATCTGGTGATTGAGTCGGTGCGAAGAGGAGAAAAATTGCCGGTGGAAATGGCTCCTCTGATTATTTTCAGCACTGTGCTTTCCCACCTCTTCGGTGCTTCCGTAGGTCGGGAAGGTGCCGCTTTACAGGTAGGGGGGTCTCTAGGCTCCAGTATCGGCAGAGTTTTACATCTTTCTGAGAAAGAGCAAAGAAGAATTATGATGTGCGGAATGAGTGCAGCTTTTTCCGGGCTCTTCGGTACCCCGATAGCGGCCGCTATCTTTGCCATAGAGCTCTGCACCGTAGGCAGTATTTACTATACCGCTTTACTTCCCTGTACCGTTTCCGCCTTAACAGCTCATTTTTTTGCGGAAAAAGTCATTCATGCGGAGGAACCGAATCTTGCCCTTTCTCTGATGGCGGAAATGGATTGGTCCTCTGCCCTATATACTCTTCTGCTGGCTATTGCCGCCGCTTTGGTAAGTATAGTATTTGTCTCCTGCGCCCATAAAGCAAAGGATTTGTTTAGCAAATACTTTCCAAATCCTTACCTGCGTATTTTTGTAAGCGGAGCCATGGTTCTCCTTGCCACTCTGGCGCTAAACACCAATATCTATAACGGAACCGGTATTCAGCTGATTACGCAAACGATTCATGAACCCGAAACAAAGATTTTTCTCTTTGCCTTTTTCTTAAAAATTCTCTTTACTTCCGTTTCTCTGGGAGGAGGATTTCAGGGTGGAGAGATTGTTCCTTCCTTGTTTATAGGAGCAACGCTGGGCAATGCATTAAGCCGATTTTTGCCATTGGACCCTTCGCTATGTGCGGCACTGGGAATGACCGCTCTATTCTGTGGAGTTACAAACTGTCCTCTGACAGCCTTACTCATCAGTTTTGAGCTATTCGGCTTCCAGGCCTCTTCCTACTTCCTTTTAGCCATCGCCATCAGCTATCTTTTCTCAGGAAATTACGGACTTTATCACAGTCAAAAAATACTCTTTTCCAAAACAGAGGAAGAAGAAATAAATGAGCATACCCATTAGGTATGCTCATTTATTTTCTTAACGAGTTTCCTTCGCAGTGCGCGGGGTATCTCATTTAGCCTTTTTTAAAACGGTTCGCCAAGCCCTTATCCTCCGGCTTAACCCGCAGATTAGTAACTTTCTCTTCTTCCCCCGGTCTTTGAATCTTTAATTCCAGAATGGTTCCTTCCGGTAATCCCTTGCCAAATTCTATTTGTAGGAACTTAGCTACCTTGGGGTGGTTTGCCTGAAAATCATCCAAATCTCTACTAAACTGCATTAACTCCATGGGATTCATTTAGCACTCCTTTTCTTTACTACTCTTCAACGAAAGCAAATGATGCATTACCCGGAAGCTTCCGTCCTTATCTCTAAGATGAGGCTTTCAGATTTTTTCGTTAGCCAACACTAATATTATCTCAAAAAGCATAGCCTAAGTTCCTTTTTCTGACAAGTATTATTTTGCTTCCATAGTTCCTTTATGCTATACTGCTTCGGTATCTTTTGAAAAGAATACTATGATTATTTTAAAAAGAATGCTTCGATTATTTTGTGAAGAAGGACTTAAACATGAGTAAAATCAAAGAAATCTCCCCGGAAGCCTGGGAGAAGGAAGAATATAAACACTATACCCCCATTGACCTAAGGGAAGCAGAGGAATATGAAATCGGACACATGGACAAGGCCCTCTCCTATCCCATAGAGACTTTGCTGGGGGAGGAAATCCCCCTGTCCATAGAAGGACAGTATCTCCTTTACTGCAAATACGGCACCCTTTCCAGAGAGCTTGGTGAACGACTTTCCGACAGGGGCTATCAGGTGGCAAATCTGGAGGGAGGATATGGAAAATATGTTTTGCAGCAAATCAAAAAAGCTGCAAAGCAGGAGGAACGACAGAAGGAAATTGAATTAAGCCTTAGAAAGAAATTCAAAAAGTCTATCTTTACCCCCTTTGCCAAGGCCATCAATGATTATGAGTTGATTCAAGAGGGCGATTCCATCTGCGTCTGCATTTCCGGCGGTAAAGATTCCATGATTATGGCAAAGCTTTTCCAAGAGTTAAAACGGCACAACAAATTTCCATTTACCCTGCATTTTCTTTGTATGGATCCGGGCTATAACGCCTACAATCGACAGATTATCGAGGAAAATGCCGCCCTTCTGGGGATCCCCTTGGAATTCTTTCAAAGCGATATTTTTGAATCGGTTTTCACCATAGACTCCTCTCCCTGCTATGTTTGTGCCAGAATGCGAAGAGGACACCTGTATTCCAAGGCAAAGGAGCTGGGCTGCAACAAAATCGCCCTTGGACACCACTTTGATGATGTGATTGAAACCGTCTTAATGGGAATGCTTTACAGCGGACAATTCCAGGCCATGATGCCCAAACTCCATTCCACAAACTTTGAAGGAATGGAGTTAATTCGTCCCCTCTACTATGTTCGGGAGGAAGACATTATCCATTGGAGAAATTATAACCAATTAAACTTTATCCAGTGTGCCTGCAAGTTCACCGAAACCTGCAGCACCTGCCATGTGGACGGCACCACCAGCTCCAAGCGCTTGGAGATTAAGAAATTGATTGCTTCCCTCAAGGAAGTTAATCCCTTTATCGAGAAAAATATCTTCCGTTCCACGGAAAATGTGTCCATCAATACCATCTTGGGCCTAAAAACCGACGGAGAAAAGCATTCCTTCTTAGAGTGGTATGATAAGGGCTTCGAATTTCCGAATACTAAAATTGAAATATAAAAATATATTGCTTTTTAATATAATATAGACCTGAATAGGGGTAGTCTCACATTCCCCCTTTTAGGTCTATACTGTATTCTTAAAGAGCATTTCTCGTATAGCATGCATTATATAGATTAAACATGGAAACTTTTACAGCTCTACCTCTATTTGCGTTTTATCAAATCCGCTAAATACAGCTCCTCTTTTTTATGAGAAGATTTTATCCTTTTGTATTCAAGGATAGTCTGTACCAAAACATCCACTCTATCACCAAAATAATCTTTATAAAATTTCGTACTGTTATCGTACTTTTTCCTGCCTAAGCTTATATGCATTTTAGCAAAATCCTTAGGTTTTACTGTGGATTTATTCTTCTCAAACTCTGCGACTTTATCTTCTGCAATTAGAAACAACATTTCCAATTCCGGTTTAGTACAATACTTCTCAATTCCTATAATCTTGCCTTTGTAGTCTTCCGGTATCTTTAGCCTTTCCTTTTGTGCATCTCCTATCCGCATAATTAATACATCATTGCCGGGATAAATGTTTAGTTCTGTCCGAACCTGCCCATTACCGGTAATTTGTCTTGCATGATAGGGAGTCAAGCCCAATAGTTCATCCTCTCCAAAGATTAATCGATTATTTGCCAAGAGAATACGAATAATTTCCAGTTCATTTGCCCCTTCGCACATAATTAATCTTTTCATTCCTTTAGCTTCCTCTTTAGGCTCATCAGCTCTTCATAATTTACGGCAGTTTGAAAAGCATTGTTATAATACTGCTTGCTTTTCAGAAGTTCAGTCCTGATTTGATAGTCTTCATACATGTTAGAGAGGGATACATGCTTTCCTGACTTACAAATCCATATATTATCCTGTCGTCCCATCTGATCCAAAACCTCACAATAGTGGGTAGTAAAGATTAAAGAAGCGTTCTTCTTATTGACCGATTTATCCTTATACAAACTGATCATATTTTCCACAAGAGTTTTATGAAAATGATTTTCTACCTCATCAACCAAAAGATCAAAACCTTCTTTTAAAGAAGCAACCATTAAGGTATACAGCAGTAATCCCTTTGTTGTACCGCTGGACAAGATATAAATCAGCTGGCTATCAGAAAGATACTTTTCTTCCCCGTTAAAAACCAATCTGTAATTATGTTCGTCCAAGCTTTGTAAATGTTCAATATTCTCATCAAAAATACGCATAATGTTTTCCAAAACCAAAGTATCTATGCTGTAATTTTTTAAGGCTTTGAAAATCATACGATAAGTCTCTGCTCCATTTCCAAAACTTTCGAAATAAATAGCTCTTGTACTTTTTTTTTCTAAGACAAAAAATACTTTGGATATATCCTCCGGCAATGTTCCATACTCATCCATTTTCTCGAAAGAACTATCTTCATACAGTTCATGAATACGACTTTTATAATATTTTTTTCTATATAGCTTTTCCTCTTTAAAAATTGCCTGATTACTGAGAGATATGTCCGTAGCCAATAAACTTTCATACTTATAAATAAAGCCTGCATGATAAAAGACTATCTCCAATTCTACACCGTCATAGTCATAATGTTTGTCTTCTAAGCGAAAATCTCCCAAAATAGAATAGCAAGCATCCAAAAGCTCCAATGCAGAGGTTTTTTTCCGGAAGCATTTTTTTCCAATAAATGCCATCGTATTATAAACATATAAATCAGGCGCAATCTCCTGCAGTTCATACTCTTTATCTTCTGCAGTCTTCCTCGATTTAGCTACCAAATCAATAGTAAATCCCTCTATACAGTTTTTAAAATTTTTGGCTTTTACATAAAGTAATTTCATCCCTCGCGCCTCCTTTTTTCTGCTTTTATAGTATATCAGCTAAGTATGATTTAAACAATATTTTTGTTTTAAACTTTATATATTTTGCAAAAATCCATGATATACACTAATATGTTGATGATTCTATGGTTTTTTTCTATATTTTTAGTTTTTTTCTAATAAAAAAAACTTTTAGCTAATTTCGGTTTGAAAAAAATCAGCTAAAGTTTTTTTGACATTTTTATGCTATAGATTTCAATTTTAAATCTACATTCCAATCAAAGCTTTACCCTACATGCAGACAGGAACCGCCGATAAACTCACGAATTATGGAATTCTTCGGAATGGACTCCGGGCTTACGGGAAGCACATAGTCCAGGAACTTTAAGAGGCGCTTAGCCTCCTGGTAGGCAGGACTGTCATTTTCAATCTGGAACAGTAGAGGCTGGGCAAAAATCTTCAAAACTGCAAGCTCATAAATCAGTGCAGAGTTTACCATCACATCCGCTCTCTCCTGGAAGGGGAAAATGTAATTGTCTTCGCCCCGTCTTACATTTTTCCAGATGGAAATGGTATCCTCCGCAGAATAGCCTCTGGTTCTGTTATCTCTTACCATTCTACGAAGCAGGCGCACATCTGTTGTAGGAATACGGTTATGCTCATCAATGTTCAGGGGTGTTAAAGCGGAAATGTAAATGCGGAACTTACTTTCCTCCGGCAGGGAGGTGGACATTAAATCATTTAAGCAGTGGATACCCTCGATAACCAAGACATCCTCCGCCTCCATTTTCAGATAATCTCCCTTATACTCTCTTTCTCCTGTGAAGAAATTGTAACGGGGAAGCTCCACCCTTTCTCCGGAAAGAAGAGAAAGCATATCCTTGTTAAACAACTCCAAATCCACACACTGAATGGACTCAAAGTCGTAATTTCCTTCCTCATCTCTGGGAGCCTCCACTCTGGCTCTGAAATAATTATCTACAGAGATAGCATGGGGCTTTAGTCCAAGTGCGGAAAGCTGAATGCTTAAACGCTTGGAAAAGCTGGTTTTTCCGGAGGAAGAAGGTCCCGCAATCAGTACCACACGCTTCTTCTCCTTAAAGATAGACATGGCGATATTTCCGATTTGCTTCTCAAAATAAGCTTCCTGCATCAGAATAAGAGAATCCGTATCTCCCTGAACAATCTGCTTATTCAAGGCGCCGATATCCCCGATTCCCACCTTTCTGGCCCAAAGAGAAGATTCCTTCTGTACCTTATAAAGCTTGTCCATAGGGTGGAACTCCGGAAGCTCCTTCGGATTCTCCGGTGTCGGTAAAAGCAGGATAAAACCGTCTCCATAGGGAAGCAGGTCAAATAAAGTCACATAAGAAGTGTTTTGCAGCATATAGCCGTAGAAATAATCCTGGAAATTCCCCAGGGAGTAAATATTGACACGGCTGGTCATACGATAACGGAAGAGCTCCTCCTTGGAATGCATACCTACCTCTCGGAAAATAGCTCTGGCATCCTCGGTGGAAACGGAGCGCTTCATAATCGGCAGCTTCTTTTCCGCATACTCATGCATGGAAGCCTTCACCTTCTCTAAAAGCTCCTTCGTAATCTGCACATCCCCGGAGAGGAAGCCGTAAAAACCGCCCCCAAGAGTGTAATCCATATTTACCCGAAAGCCCGGAACATCCTTACAATGATGATAAAATGCCTTTAACAGCATAAATACGGCAGAGCGATGATAGCTCTTCATGCCGATACTATCCTTCAAGGTTAAAAAACTACATTCCTGATCCACGTTGGGAATTCTCTTATGTAACTCATAAATACGCTTTCCAAAGCGTACCAAAACGATTGGATACTCCTCCATATCCTGAAACAAGGGAACCAAGTCTTGAAACTTGCTTCCCTCCTCTAACTCTACCACTCTTCCTTTTGCTGTAATCTTCATGGACATCCTTGACCTTTCTATTTTGTTTTACAGAATTTTTCCTAAGAAAACTTCCTTTTCTTCTACGCAATCTATCTTAGGAAAATGTCGGCGAATCTGCTCGCTCATATAAGGCACGAAGAATCGCTCCAAGCCGTAGTGCCCTGCATTAAGGAGGCTAAGCCCCTCTCCCAAGGCATCCACCGCATCATGGTGCCCCAAATCCCCGGTTATATAAGCGTCTGCACCGCTGGCAATCACATCCCTAATAAAGCTCTTTCCGGAACCCGGGCAAACCGCAATTTTTTGAATAGGCTTTCCGCTGTCAAAGTACTCAATATAGGGAAGCGCAGCCTTTTCCTTCACATAAGCTGCCAGTTCTTCACAGCTAAATGCCTTATCCACCCGAGTGTAAAATCCTATCCCCTGAGGCACTCCCTCAGAAGAAGGAGAAACTTCCTGAAGCACCCCCTCCTTTTTCCAGGAAAGCTTAGAGCAAATCAAATCTCCCATGCCCTCCTTCACGCTGTCGAAGTTGGTATGCATGCTAAAGACGGAAATCTTATGCTCCGCCAAGCTAAGAAGTAATCTTCCCTGCTCATTGTCTCCGGTAACAGATTTCATCCCCTGAAAGATAAAGGGGTGGTGGCTCAAAATAAAATTGCAGGAATGGGCAATCGCCTCTTCCACCGACCTTCTCTGCACATCCAGACAGACATAGACCTTGCTAAGCTCTTCTTCCTTCTTTCCCAGCAAGAATCCCACATTGTCCCAATGCTCCGCATACTGCTTCGGCGCAAATTCCTCCAAAAAGGAAATCAGCTCTTGTTTTTTTCATATAATTTCTCCTTTTTATTTCTCCTATCCAAAGTAGCTAAGGCCCTCTTTCACCCGTTCCAGCTTTTCTTCCAACACTTTTTGGGGATTTTTCGAAAGCATTTCTTCCAAATGCCTTTTCTCATCCTCTAAAAGCTCCTTTAAAACAGGATCCTTTTTGGCCAAAGGAAGCCAACCAAACTCCCATTCCACTTTTTGATATTTCAGAAGAATCCAAAGTTTTTCCCTCGGTCTCCGATTTGTTTCCCCCAATCTTCAGGCTAATCATTCCTGCATCCGGTGTTTCTCCTGAAGAATCCTGCCCCTTTCGCTTCTTAGCCAATATAATGCGATAGAACTTATTTTTCTCCTTCACATAGCAGTCTTCCACAAGCTCCATATAGGGGTATAAAAAGCGCCGAACCTTCTCATAGTCGGACTGGGGAGAGAGCAAAATCGTTTCAAACTCCTCTATCCGCTTTTCCAAAATCTGAATCATCAACATCCCCCCCATACCGGAGAGAAGAAGATGCTTACATTCTCCCTCTTCCAAGGCTTCCAAGCCATTCCCCAGACGGCAAGTGATTTTATCCTCCAGCCCTCTGAAACGCACATTTTTCTTTGCCATCTCCAAGGGCTCTTTTCCGATATCACAGGCAAAAAGCTTCTCCGCCTTTCCCGCCTCATATAAGGCAATGGCGGTGTAGCCATGGTCGCAACCGATGTCCGCAATACTGTCCACCACCGGATATAAGTCCACCATGGTATGTATCCTTGCCCCAAGTCCCTTCATCTACACACTCCTTTAGAGGGAAAATAAATTTCCCCAAAACCTTTTTATCTTTCTCCAAAACCAAGTATAGTTCTCTTAAACTCTTTAGCCGGAAAAGCCGGAGAAATGCTCCCACTTATCCTTCTCCCGGAACAAGCGGGAAAGCTCCTCTCCGTCCATAGCCTCTGCAATGGCCTTTTCAATCCCCCGCAATTTAATCTGCCGGATAAAGTCCAGAAGCATTCTTTCCTCTTCCTGTCTTTCCAGATCCAAATGATACAAGTCTCCATGATAGAGGGCCATACACTTTTGGTATTTTTCTTCCTCACCCCGGAAACCGTCCATGATTTCCTGTACGGCCTTTCCCTCCTGTAAAGAAAGAAATACCTGCCTGCAAAGCTCCTCCCTAAGGTCCTCTGCCTTGATATACTGAGAAACGGGCCCGATCCACTCCTCCTTTTGCAGTAGGAGAGAAAGGAACTGCTCCTCCAAATTATCCGTTAAAGTCTTTTCCCGCTTATTCTCCTCCCGTCTTCCCTGCTTGGAAAGAGCAAAGGAAAGCTGGGATTTTTCTTCTCCCTTTTGTACCAGATACAAAAGATTCTCCGCGGATAAAAGCTGTTCTCTGGCCACTGCCTTACAATAATTTTCCAGCTCCACAGGGTCGGAAAAGCAATCCCTAAGCAGGGCGGCAATCGCCTCCATATAGCCCTGCATCTCCCCCGGATCTTGCAGGTTGAAGCCGGACTTTAATTCCTCCACCTCCCACAGGAAGGCATTTTTTGCATTATGAATCCGCTCCATAAGAGCATCCTTTCCCTCCGCCTTTAAAAACTCATCCGGGTCCTTATAGGGCTTTAGGGAAATGACCTTTGCCTGAATTTCCTTTTCCCGTAAAATGGGAATGGCTCTCTTACAGGCCTTTCTTCCTGCATTGTCACTGTCAAAGCAAAGGAGCACCGTAGAGGTAAAACGCTTTAAAAGGGCGGCCTGTTGCTCCGTAAAGGCGGTTCCCAATGCCGCCACCGCCTCTATGCAGCCTGCCTGATGCATGGAAATCACATCCATATAGCCTTCGCAAAGAATCAGATAGGATTCCCTGCTTCTTCTGGCAAAGTTCAAGGCAAAAAGATTTCTGGATTTGTCAAAAAGCTTGGTTTCCGGAGAGTTCAGGTACTTGGGCTCCCCCTCCCCCATGACTCTTCCTCCGAAACCGATTACCCGATGATGAAGGTCCATAATGGGGAAAATCACTCGATTAAAAAATTTATCTCGAACACCGTTTTCTTTAAAAGTAAATAAACCGGAAGCCTGTAGCAAGGAATCCTCATAGCCTAGAGATTTACAATATTGATACAGGGCATCCTTTTCCTGTACCGCATAGCCAAGTCCGAAATGGGTAATGCTTTCCCCGCTTAAGGCTCTCTTTCCCAAATACTGTAAGCCCAGCTTTCCCTTGGGACTGCGAAGCTGTTTCACAAAGAAAAGGGCGGCATTTTTATTGATTTCCAGTAGCTTATACCGAAGATCCTCTTCCCCCTTATTGCCTCCGCTGCTTTTTTCCGGAAGAGTGACATTTGCCCGCTCCGCCAGCTGCTCTATCGCCTCCACAAAGCTTAGATTCTCATACTCCATCATAAAGCGGATGCTGTCCCCCGCCTTACCGCAACCAAAGCAATAAAAAATCTGTTTCCCGGGGGAAACAGAAAAAGAGGGAGTTTTCTCCCCATGAAAAGGACAGAGCCCAAAGTAGCTGGAGCCCTTCTTTTTCAAATGTACATATTGTCCTATTAAATCCACGATATCCGTTCTTTGCCGGATTTCCTCTACGATCTCTTCTCCATAGTACATATCAGTCCTTCTCCCAGGCCTTCGGAACAAAATACTCCATGAACTTGTGGCTGCAATACTCATCCGTCATGCCGGAAATGTAATCCGCAACAATGCGGTCCAAAAGGAGCTTGGGATCTTCCTTCCCTTCCTCTTCCCCCTTTTTCAGCAGAAAACGATATTCCTCCGCCATTTCCAAGGGGTGCTCCTGATAAAAGGAAAATAAGAGCTTCAGCATGCCGTCTACCTTCCACTCCTCTTCCTTGGCCTTACTGCTGGTATAAACATTCTGAAACATCCACTTTCGTAAGCCCTGCATATTCTCTTCCATTATGGGCTCCATGGAAAGCTTATCCTTCCCCCTGGAGGTAAAGATGACGGAGCGAATCAAAGTATTCAGTCGCTCCCTTGCGGTAAAGCCCAGCACCTTCCGAAATTCCGCCGGAAGCTCCTCCTCCCGGAAAAGCCCTGCCCGAATCCCGTCATCCACATCATGGTTCAGATAGGCAATCTTATCCGCAAAGCGAACCGCCTGTCCCTCCAAAGTCTTGGGTTTTCCTGAGCTTCTATGATTTTGTATGCCGTCCCGAACCTCTTTACTAAGGTTCAGTCCTCTGCCGTTTTTCTCTAATATCTCCACAATCCGAATACTTTGGTCCACATGGGAAAAGCCTCCGGAGCAAAGCTTGTTTAAAGGTCTCTCTCCCGCATGGCCAAAGGGAGTATGCCCTAAATCATGGCCTAAGGCAATGGCCTCGGTCAGGTCTTCATTGAGGCGAAGCGCCTTGGCAATGCTTCTGGCAATCTGACTCACCTCCAGGGTATGAGTCAGTCTGGTACGATAATGATCCCCCTCCGGCTGAATAAAGACCTGGGTCTTATGCTTTAGCCGGCGAAAGGCCTTGGAATGTAAAATCCTGTCTCTATCTCTTTGGAAAATGGTTCGGATATCATCCTCTTCCTCCGGAAGATCTCTTCCCAAAGAATCCACGCTACAACAAGCAAAGGGAGAGAGAATCTCCTTTTCCATTTTCTCCATTTCTTCTCGAATATTCATCCTGCTCCTACCTCCCGGATCAAAGCAAAACAACAGTTCCTTTTATAATAAGCCCTGGAACAGGAGAAGTAAAATGAAAATTGGCAAAACAAAACGGAAATAGTTTAGGAGGAAGGCCGGCATTTTCACACCCTCACCCTTATTACATTCCTCCAAATATCTGGGGAAGCCCATACCATGCTTGCTTACGCAGAACAGAAGGTAGACTAAAGAACCGATGGGAAGAATCAAGTTACTTACGATAAAGTCCTCGGAGTCCAATACATCTCTGCCGCCAATCAGCTTCAAATCCTTCCAAAGATTATAGCCAAGAATACAGGGAATACTCAAAACCAGAATTAAAATGCAGTTTACGATAACCGCCTTCTTTCTATCCCAGTGGAAGTTATCAATACTGGTGGAAATGAGATTTTCAAACACCGCAATAACGGTGGAAAAGCTGGCAAAAGTCATAAAAACAAAGAAAAGGGTTCCCCAGATTCTTCCTCCCGCCATGTGCATAAACACTCTGGGTAAGGTGAAGAAAATGAGGGGAGGACCTGCATTTGGCTCTACATTAAAACTAAAACAGGCAGGAAAGATAATCAAACCGGAAAGGATAGCCACAAAGGTGTCCAAAGCACAGATTTTGATTCCCTCTCCTGTTAGGGAATAGTCCTCCGACATATAGGAACCGAAAATCTCCATGGCCGCAACCCCCAAGGAAAGGGTGAAAAAGGCCTGATTCATGGCCTGAGAAATTACATGGAAAAGTCCGATTTCCTTTACCTTCTCCGGATTCGGGAAGAGATAGAACTTTGCTCCCTCCAGAGCCCCCGGCAGCATCAAGCTATGAACTGCCAAAACAATAATCAAAAGCAAGAGGCAGGCCATCATGATGGTGGTAATCTTTTCCAGCCCCTTTTGCAGTCCCAAGGAGCAAACCAAAAAGCCCCCGATAACCGTAATCGCCATACATAGAGTCATTTCCTCCGGACGACTCAGCATGGTTCCAAAAACATTTTCCACCTGAGAGGGTTCAATTTTGGAAAATGTTCCGAAGGCAAATTTAAAGAAGTAGGAAAGCATCCAGCCGGAAACGGTGGTGTAGTACATCATCAAAAGATAACAGCCCAGAATACAAACCCAGCCGTGCAAATGCCACTTGGTGCCCTTGGGCTCCAAAACCTCATAGGCCTTTACCACGGACTTCTTGCTGGCTCTACCCACTGCAAGCTCCATGGTGAGAATGGGAAGACCGATTAAAAGCAAGAAACAAAGATAGAATAAAACAAAGATTCCCCCGCCGTTTTGCCCTACCAGATAGGGAAACTTCCAAACGTTACCGATTCCGATGGCACAACCTGCGCTCACCAAAATAAAGCCGATTCGTGATTTAAAACTCTCTCTTTTCATTTTTACCCTTCCTACATAAGAACAGGAGATGCCTAGGCATCTCCCACTCGTTGCTTACAGTCGATGCGACTGGATTCGAACCAGCGACCTCTGCGTCCCGAACGCAGCGCTCTACCAAGCTGAGCCACGCATCGCTCTAAATATATAGAACAAAGGAGATTATAAACTTTTCTCCTTTGTTCTGTCAATTATTTTCTGTCTTAAAGGACTAAAATTTGCAAAATATATAAAAAGAAGATATTTTAGCCCTGCTTTTGCTCCGGAATGGCCTTTGCCAGTGCAAAACGATTGGACTGCACGATGGAACGGGAATCCTGTAAAGAGGACTTTAAGCCGCTCAGATGCTCCTCTGCGGTATCCAGGGAACGGGTAATAATGGTTTCCAGGCTTGCCAGCATCTCATCCGTATAACGAATAGCATTGCTGCGAATCTGATCCGCATCTGCCACCGCATTGTTTACAATACCGTCCGCCTGCTTCTGAGCATCCTGCAAAAGTGCATTTGCCTTCTCATAAGCCTTCTGCATGATTTCATTGTCGGAAACCATCTCCTCGGTCTGGGTTCTGGCGTCATTTAACATCATATCCGCCTGAGCCTTCGCATCAGCCAGGATGGCATCCTGCTGGGAAATAATCTTCTGATACTTCTTAATTTCCTCAGGAACCCGAAGGCGAAGCTCCACCAAAAGCTCCTCCATCTCTTCCTTATTTACTAAAATCTTCGTATTGGACAAAGGCTGATACTTGCAACTATCAATGTATTCCTCAATTTCTCCAATCAACTGCTCAATTCTGCTCATATCCCCCTCCGTCTCTCTTGTTCATCAAATTTTTTCTTCATAGCCTCTTCCACATCTTCGGAACAAAGGCTGATATATCACCATGAAAGGACGCAATCTCCTTTACAGTACTGGAACTTAAATACGAATATTTCAAACTGGTGGCAAGGAAAATGGTATCCACTTCCTCTGCAATCACCTTATTGGTCTGAGCCAGCTGCAACTCAAACTCAAAGTCCGTTACCGCCCGAAGACCTCTCACAATCATATTGGCATGGACTTTTTTCGCATAATCCACCGTTAAACCGGTGAAGCTATGCACCTCAACATTGCCCCAATCCTTCGTGTGCTCAGCAATCATTTTAACACGTTCTTCCATGGAAAACAACGGAGTCTTCTGCCGGTTTTGCAGTACACCCACGATTAATTTATCCACCATTTTCCGGCTTCGTTCAATCACATCCAAGTGCCCGAAGGTCACGGGATCAAAGGAGCCGGGATACAATCCTATCTTCATACAGCCTCCTGTAAACGAAGAAAGATATGCTTATTGGTCTTGTACAGCTTCTCCCGAAGAATTCTATATCCTTCCTCTTCCATGTCGGAAAAATCCTCTTCCAACGCCGCCTCTACAACAAAAACCGTATCCTTCCCCACCATAGAGGACTTTACCAGTCTCCGAAGGGCTTCCTTTGCCAAATCTTCGCCGTAGGGAGGATCTAAAAAGACGATACCGAAGTGATAGTCCTTTCCCTCCAGACTTCTTAAGGCACTGTGGAAATCTCCTCCATACACCAGAGCCTGTTCCTGAAAATGACAACGGGCGATATTTTGCTCTATACAGGCCAAGGCCTTCTTTCCGCTATCGCAAAAAACCGCTCTTTTCGCCCCTCTGGACAGGGCTTCAATGCCCAGAGCACCGCTTCCCGCAAAAAGATCCAGAATATCCTGGTCCACTAGGTCAAATTGTAAAATATTAAATAAGGTCTCCTTGATTCGGTCCGTGGTGGGGCGGGTATCCTTCCCCTCCGGTACCGAAAGCAAAAAGCCTTCTGGCTGAACCTGCAATAACTCTCATACCACTCTCCTTTTCCCTCATATTAAAGCGAAAATGCCGGTCGTTGTAAAGGGATAAAGATTAATTTTTTTCTACAACTTCCTATTTTTATAGCAAGCTTTTCCATGCAAGTATACGCCAAGGATTTTCGCCAAATTTTGTATCCCCGGTATTCTCTACCTGGCTGTTCTTTAGAACTATCCTCTATCCGAATATTTTACTTTAAGCGTTTTTTTCTGTAATTTTACTTTAAGCGTTTTCTGTAAGCAGGCTTTGGAAAATGTCTTTCATCCCCTGATGCTCCGGTTTTTCCAAGAGGGCATCCTCCTCCAATATGGTTTTTGCCGCTTCTCTTGCCTTGAAAAACAACTCTTCATCCCGTAAGGGATCCGCAAAACGAAATTGCAGGGGGCCGGACTGCCTTTCTCCAAAGAACAAATCCCCCGGTCCTCTCAAGGCCAGATCTTCCTTGGCAATGGCAAAGCCGTCATTACTGTCCCGAATAATGGACAGTCTTTTTTGGGACTTCTCATCCTCCTTATGATCCATAAAGATACAATAGCTTTGAAGCTCCGACCTTCCCACCCTGCCTCGTAGCTGGTGGAGCTGAGCCAGACCGAAACGCTCCGCATTTTCAATCAGCATAACCGTGGCATTGGCCACATCCACTCCCACCTCCACAACGGTGGTGGACAGAAGAATCCTTGTCTTTCCGGAAGAGAAGTCCTGCATCACCTGTTCCTTCTCCCCTGCCTTCATTTTTCCATGCAAAACAGCGAAGGAATAATCCTTGCCAAAATACTGCTTTAAATTTTTCTGATAGGCGGTAACACTTTCCACGGAAAGATTTTCATTTTCCTCCACCAAGGGACAGATGATATAGGCCTGTCGCCCCTTGTCCAGCTCCTTTTTAATGAAGGAAAAGGCCTTCTCCCTATCCCCTGGGGAGAGCAGGGCATTCTTAATAGGCAGACGATTTGCCGGTTTTTCCGAAAGCAGGAGGTAGGGCACCGCGCCATAGAGCAGCTTTACCAAAGAACGGGGAATGGGGGTTGCGGAAAGGTAGATGCAGTGGGGATTTTGCCCCTTCTTTTCCAAACGGTTTCTTTCCTGAATCCCGAAGCGGTGCTGTTCGTCAATCACCAGCATTTTCAGCTTGGAAAAAGCCAAGCCCTCCTGAATCAAGGCCTGGGTACCAATTACCCCCAGAATACTGCCCTCTTTTAGCCCCTGATAAATTCTTTCCTTCTCCTTCTTACTGCTGCTGCCAATCAGTAAGGCTATAGGAATCTCCCATTGATTTTTTTCAAAAGCAGCTCCTGCAGTTTTTTTGAAAAATGCTGTTGAGCCAAAAATTTCCGTAGGAACCATTATGGCGGTCTGAAAGCTCTTGCTAGCCATAAGATACAAGGCATAAAAGGCCAAAATGGTTTTCCCGGAACCCACATCTCCCTGAACAAAGCGAAGCAGTCTCTCTCCTTGGGAAAATACCCTATCCATCTCCTCCAAAGCCTCTTTTTGAGCATTTGTCAGACTAAAGGGCAGCCCCTGCTGAAATTCTGCATTTTTCCCCGGAATCCTCTCCTCCTGTCCCGACAGAGAGAGAAAGTCCCTCTCCTCCTTTTCCAGAAAGAGACTGTAGTAAAACAACTCCTCAAAGGCCAGGCGCTTTAATCCCTCCTGCCTCTCCTCTTCCCTCTTCGGCAAATGCAGATATTCCATGGCCTGTCTTTTATTACATAGCCCTTCTCTTTCCAAAAAATCCCGAGGAAAGCTTTCCGGAATCTCGGGTTCTTCCTTAAAAATCTCCTGAATACACTTTCTTCTTAGGGCATTTCCAAGCCCCTTTCGAAGGGAATAGATAGGCTCTAGGCTCTTTCTTTTTTCCTCGTACTCCTCCAAAGAAAAAATCTTAGGCTGCTGCAGGATAAAATGCCCACGAAAGCTTTTGACCTGCCCGAAAAACACCAGCTTTCTTCCCTTTTTTAAAGTTTTAAGGAGATAGCTTGCATGAAAGTATTGAATCAGAAGCTTTCCACTCTCATCCCCGGCGGAGCATTGCAGCATAGAAAGCTTGGTATTTCGTAAAACTCTGGCATCCTCTAAAAGCACGAGCGAAAAAGCCATCCACTCCTTCTCCATGGCTTCCGAGATAGAACAAAGCTTGGGATATTGCAGATAGGAAATAGGAAAATCCTCCAAAAGATCTTCCTTGGTGTAAATATTCATCTTATGAAAAAGAGCGGCGGTTTTCTCCCCCACCCCCTTAATCCTTTCCACAGCATCCTGAAGCATAGATCTCCTTTAACAATTTCCCTTACAAAAACAACATTCATCCACTCTCATACCGCCGAAGGACAGACAGTGACAAATCCCCCTCTTTCCCAAGAGGAATCCTCTCTCGCTGCTATTTACAGAAATCCACCTCTTATCCCATCAAAAAACAAGCTTATCAATTCCTCCGGGTAGCTTTTAGCTTTCTGCATTATAGCTTTGAAACGGTGGGCAATCTGAGCCCGCCAGTACTTGCTGAAAGCGAGCGAAGCGACGCTTGAAGCTTAGTACTGCTGCGTGGCGAGGTTAGCGAAAGCGTGCCCCCGGTGCAAAGCTATAACGCAGAAAGCTTGTTAACCCTGAATTAATAAGCTTGTTTAAATAGCGAAAACATTTCTGTAAAAACGACTCTTACTCTAGGGAAAGAAGATAATAGTACACTGCCTGTCCGCCGGCGTGAACCTCCACCTCAAGATTCGGCATATACTCCAAAATCTCCTTCTCCAAGGCCTTGGCCTCTTCTTCCGTTACTCCCTCTCCATAGTAAAGACTCAGGATTTCTCCCTCTCCCATCTTCTCCAGGCCTTCCTTCATTGCTAAAGAAATGCTTTTTTCAGCGGAAAGTAATCCCTGATCTCCTAAGAAAAGGATGTCTCCCTTATGGATTTCTCTTCCGTCAATGCTGGTATCTCGAACTGCATAGGTAATTTCTCCGGAAGAAACCATGGACAGGCTGTCCTCCATGCCCTCCTGGTTTTCCTCCACCGTTCCCTCCGGCTGGAAGGAAATCATAGCGGAAATTCCCTGGGGAATTGTCTTACTGGGCACTACGGATACGGAACGATCCTCCAGGATATCCTTTACCTGCTGAGCAGCCAGTAAAATGTTCTTGTTGTTGGGTAAAATAAAGACATGCTTGGCATGAATCTTCTCTACCGCGGCACACAAATCCTCGGTGGAGGGGTTCATGCTCTGTCCTCCGGAAACCACCTGATCCACCCCAAGGTCTAAGAAAATATCCCGAAGTCCGTCACCGGAACAAACTGCCACAAATCCAAAGTCCTTTTTCCTCTGCTGGTTCAGACTCTTTGGAAACGCCTGCATCCTTAGGCTCTTCCTCCAGCTTCTCCATGGCGGCAATACGGGAAGCATCCTCAATCAATACCTCATGGTGCTCAAGGCGCATATTGTCTACCTTCATTTTTGGAAAGGAAGCCCAGGGTAAGGCCCTTCTCAAAAGGCATCTCCCGGATGATTGGTATGCACATGCACCTTAATTAAGTCCTCATCGGAAAAAGCAAACGATGGAATCACCGATACCGGAAAGGTAGTCTCTAAGCTTTTTCCACCTCTTCATCAGAGAAGGGTGGTCACCATTTACCATAAATTCCGTACAATAACCGAAGCGAATATCCGCAGTGGAAATCTCTCCTCTACTCTTTCTCTCTCCCGTTAATGCGGAAACGCCGGAATCTTCCTTGAATTCCAAATCCAGTTCAATCTTCTCGCCCTGTAAGGAACGTAAAGCCCCTTCCAGTACACACATTAAACCGGCTCCGCCGGAATCCACCACTCCTGCTTCTTTCAAAACAGGAAGCATATCCGGAGTTTTCTTTAAAAACCTCATCTCCATGGGCTACCACCTTCTCCAAAAGAGGAAGAATCTCCTCTTCCGTTAGAGACAGCTCCATAATCTTATCTGCCATCCCCTTCGCTACGGTTAAAATGGTTCCTTCCTTCGGCTTCATTACCGCCTTATATGCTGTTTCCACAGCTCTTTGGAAAGGCCTTCGCCAAAACAATGCTGTCTGCTTCCTTTACTTCCAATAATTCCTTCGTAAATCCACGAATCAACTGAGACAGGATAACGCCGGAGTTTCCTCTGGCTCCACGAAGAGATCCGCTGGACATCGCCTTACAAATCTCCTTTAAGCTTCCTCCCTCAATCTTTGCCACTTCCTTTGCTGCGGAAAGGATTGTCATGGTCATATTGGTTCCCGTATCTCCATCCGGAACAGGGAATACATTTAACTCATTAATCAAATCCTTCTTAGCATTCAGCTGATTTGCCCCGGCTAAGAAAGCCTTCTGCAAATCCCTTGCACTTAGTACTTTACCCACAGGTAAATTCCTCCTATTTCTACGAAACTTAATCGATTACCCGAACCCCTTCTACATACACATTGATTCGTCTAACTTTCATTCCTGTAAACTGTGAAATTCTGTATCTTACGCTTTCCATCAGGTTCTCAGCCACAGCCTGAATGCTCACACCATAAGCTACAATCACATGGAAGTCCAAACTGATTTCATTTCCCTGAATATCCACGGAAATGCCCTTGTGATAGCTTTCCTGCTTTAAAAGCTTTGCCAGTCCCTTTCCGGAAATGGGAACCGCAGCCATTCCAACAATACCAAAGCAAGAAACTGCTGCATTTCCTGCGTAGCTTGCAACGACTTCTTCGGAGATTTGTACCTCACCGTAATGAGAGGAGATTTTTCCTTTCATTGTCTTTCCTCCAATCCCTATCTTCTGTCTATTCTTAGTCATTATAATTTTTCCCTTAAGCAAATGCTCCTATGCCCTAAGAACAAGCTTGCTGTAATGAGAATTTTGTATAGTATACTCCATTATCCTTATTCTGAAAAGGAAATCTATTGTTGTTCAGGATAAATGATATGTCTCTTTTCCTTTTGATCTACTGACAGAATCTTCCCTCTTTGCCTTTTAAAAATTCCTTTGCTTCTCTAAAAGATAGGAGGATAGTGCAAAAAATCCGGCAGATAAGGCTACAATCATCCCGTAAAAAATCGGATCTTTGTACTCCCAGGATATTGTGGAGGCAAGCTCCGGCAAGGCGCTGAACAAATATAAAAAGAGGCAAAAGAAGGCAATAATACTGACTACCAAGGCCAATGCCTTTCCTTTAAACATACTGGCCTGTACCGTAACACATAAAATTGCCATAGTGGAAAGAAAAACCCAAAAAGCCGCTGCAGTGGCAAGGAAACGAATCACATAAAGACTTAACTCTCCAAAACCCTTTCCGCTCAAAACTAGATTCCAAAACATTTCAAAAAAATCCTTATATGTATCCATATCAATGCCAAAATAAGCTACATTAAAACTAAAAATCAGCACAATTACTACTCCTGCCAAAAAGGTACTGACCAAGCTTTCAACAATCTTTGCCAAGAGGAAATAAGCACTGTGTTTTGGTAGCATAAAAAGCATATAGCCCTGGGTGGTATTTAAATCCTTACTTAGACTGGCCATACTGGATAAACCCAGAATGAAAATCACCAGAAAACTGAAGAAAATCAGCAAGCCTGCACCAAGACCGGCCACCACATAATTATCCGTTGCCGTCCCCAGCATCACAAAGGCCTGGGAAATAAAAAGGGCAAAGCCGCAAAGAATCTTCATAAAGGCGGTTTTTTTCATTTCATATTGTATTAATGTCAGCATTTAGCCCTCCTTCTTTTTTCCCAAAAGACTTCTGTAACGTTCTGTAAGATTCTGTCCCTTATTCTCCTGCATCCTCTCAAGCTGTTCCACGGAAAGAATTCTTCCCTGATGGAAGAAATGGCAAATTGAATATAGTCCTCCACCTCTTCCACCAAGTGGCTGGAAAGAAGGATGGTGCTGTTCTCCCGTTTCTTTTCTAAAAATCATTTTTCGATTTCTTCTCTGGCCAGAAGATCCACTCCGTTAAAGGGCTCATCCAAAAGCACCAGCTTCGCATTTCGGGCAAGGGTTGCCGCGATTCTTGCCTTCTTATCCATACCGGTGGATAAGGCCTTAAAGGGAAGCTTTAAAGAAATATCCATTTCTTCCAGCATTCTCTTGTACTCTTCCTCCTGAAAATCCGGAAAAAAGCTTTTATGATATTCCCCGTAGTCTCCCACTGTCATAAATGGATAGGCCTGACTTTCTGTAGGCAGGTAGGCAATGTCTTTTCTACTTTGAATACTTAAGGGCTTTCCTTCAAACAATACTTCTCCACTGCTTTGCTTGGTTAAATCCCCAAGAATCTTCATAAAGGTGGTTTTTCCGGAACCGTTTGGCCCCAAAAGAGCATAAATATTTCCCGGATAAATATGTAAGGTGGCATCCCTAAGAGCAACCTTGGATCCGTATTTTTTCGTTAAATTTTTGCATTGAACCATAGCTTTCTCCTTTAAAGTATTTCGATTCTCTTTCTTTTTACCCTATAAGTAGTAGGGAATCTTAGGGATAAAACATAATTCTTTCTTAAGTATTTAAAAAAATATTGCGTTTTTAAGAGATTAAGAGAAGCTATGGAAAGCGAGTGCTCCATAATCTTTCCAATCTTCCATGCAAGACAAATTCAATTTTTGAATTTTTAGGCATAAAAAAAGATATTGCTTTCACAATATCTTTTCTAAAATCTTATTCAGCTACGCCGGATACGGCACGTTCTACTTTTTCGGAACGTAGGCAGGGAAGTACATACGTACATCTTCTTTGTACCGCCATCTACCTTAACTCTAACCGATTTCACATTTGCTTTCCACATCTTATTAGATCTTCTATGTGAATGGCTTACCTGATTGCCGAAATGCACTGCCTTCTCACAAATAGCACACTTAGCCATGATTGCACCTCCCTCTTTTAAAAGTTCCACCGCAAAACAGCGACTAAAAATATAATAGCAAAAAGAATAGTTTCTTGCAAGGGCTTTCTTGGTTTTTCCAAAAAAACTAATGGAAGCAGTCCCTCATTTCCCCTTTTTACTCTGTCAAATCGATATCCACCAGGTCGATTTCTTCGATGTCCTCATCCTCCGGCAGTTCAATTACCGTTGCAGAGCTCTCCCTGGAAAGCTTCTCCTTGGCTTTTGTGTCGGTTTTTTGCTTTAAGCTTTCCAGATTCTCTTCCGCCAAATCTTCCGCAGACTTTGTTACCCGACTGCCTCCGGTAATCTTATCAATGGCATCGGGAATCATATCGATAATCTTGGAAAAGGCATCCTCGTTCTTCACCCGAATGAGCTTGGTTCTGCCCTCCTGGATAATCAGCATAGCCGCAGGAGTGATTTTAGAGCTCATGGCTCCCGCTCCCCCATCTCCCTTTTTCTGATTTTCCTTCATAAAGGCACCGCTGGCCATTCCGCAGCTTACTTCCATCAGAGGAATCAGGGTGGTGTTTCCCACAACAATGGGCTCTCCCACCACAGTTTTCGACTGGACAAAACCATCTAAGCCTTGAAACAGGGCGTTCAGTAATTCTTGTGTATTATGATTTGCCATCATTTCCTCCCTTAAAAAGTAATTCTCGGAACTTCCTGTTCCGAAGAAGACGAACAGCCACGATAACGATATGAATCAAACGAAACTTTCCCTTTGCCTTAAGTTCTCCATAGAAATAGGAGTCGTCAAATTCCGGATAGACATGAAAGGAATCTCCAAGGAACGGGGATATAAGCGCTATTCCCTGCAAAACCTGTCCTAAAGTATAAGGATCCTCCATGGAAAGGTAAAGCTCTCCTTTCCAATTTCTGATTCTGGCATGATGAAGAAGATAGATAATCTGACGAAAAACAAGGACAAGCATTTCCTTTGTTTCTTCCTGGGTAAGCTATCCGGATTTTCTTTTTTTATTTCCTTCCCCTTCCGCATGGCATTCTTAGGGATGGAAAGAATTTTTTTCCATAGCCTTCATCAACTTTCTTCCTCTTTAAGCCCTGCCTGCTGCTCCGAATCTTCTCCATTTTTAGAAGCTTCTTCCTGCTTTTCAGGATTCTCTTCCCTACCGCCTTCAAAGAGGGTAAGCCATAAAAACTTCCCTTTATATTCTAAATTTCCCTCTTGAAAGCTTCCGGAAATCTTTAAACCGGGATAGCTGAGCTTTCCCCTTCCCCTTGGTAATTTCTCTTCTCTTTCCTTTTCCCCGAAGATTTCATAACGAAAGGGAACAAACAAGAGTAAAAAGAAGCAAGATAAGAAGAAGCAAAAATAGGATTAGAATAATCAGCAATATCCATTTGAGAATCCCTAAGACAAGGAGCATTTCCTTTCTTCCTCCAAAGCTTGCCGGGTCATCCCGGACACCAGCAACAGGGCATCTTTATAGCCATAAGCCACCCCAAGGATTTCTTCCTCTTTTCTGGGAAATGTGGGTAAAGACCAATGGGGCGCCCCATAAAAATTCATATAGGTTATTTCCCAAGCCGGAGTAGATTAAATAGCACATGGGAACCGTATGTCCCTCTCTTAAATTCTCCATCAAATAGGGAATGTAGTTCTTGGCTCTTTCGCCAAACTGTAAAGATTTTGAAAAACGCATATTAAGTCATTTTTTCCAAAAGATAGTTCCTTACCATCACCAATGCGGTGTTACAGCATTGTTCTCGGATTTCTTTTCGATTTCCCGTAAAATGATACTCTTCTACCTTTGTCTTTCCTCCGGCGCAAACCGCAATGTAAACCAGACCGATTTCTTTATCCTCCAAGGCAGTAGGACCTGCATTACCGGTTACGGCAACCGCCAAATCCGCCTCGGATTCCATCATAGCCCCAATAGCCATTTCCTTTGCTACAGAGGAGGAAACTGCTCCTTCCTTTCGTAATAACTCCTTCTTAACGGAAAGCAACTTCCTTTTTGCTTTGTTGGAATAACTGACATAGCCCACCTTAAAACACTCGGAAGCTCCCTCCACGGAAGTAATAGCGGCGGAAATCATGCCGCCTGTTATACTTTCGGCGGTGGTGATGGTTTTCTTTAAACCTTTCAGCAAAGAAACCACCTGTTCTTCAATGGGCGCATCACTATTATACACCAAGACCTTCTTTTCTTTTTTATCTCCCATTAAAAGCCTCCCTCTGAAATCACCCTGTGATTTTTATATACATAGTCCACCAAAGAAAGAATGGTGAGCACTAAAGACAAAACAATAAAAATCTGATTTAAAAAAGCCAAAGCAGGAATCTGCAAAAGAAGCAAAATAATCATAATCATTTGACTGGCTGTTTTCGCTTTTCCAAAGATGGATGCGGCAATAACAATATTATGATCCGCCGCAACCAATCGAAAACCGGAAATCACAAACTCTCTTCCGATTAAAATAACCACATACCAGGCCGGAAGCTCTCCCAAGGGAATCAAGCAAATTAAGGCAGAGCACACCAGAAGCTTATCCGCCAAAGGATCCATGAATTTTCCGAAATTGGTTACCAAATGATTCTTTCTGGCCAGATAGCCATCTAAAAAATCCGTAAAGGAGGCAAAGCAGAAAATTCCCAAACCGATATAGCGGTAAAGAAGATTATTTCCACCCTCTAAAAGGATAAAAAACACAAAGAAAGGAACCAAAATTCCTCGTAACAGCGTTAATTTATTCGGCAGATTCACACCATTCTCCTATCAAATCATAGCCTTCCGTATCTACTACCTTCGCATATAGGAAGCTTCCCGCTTCCTTCTTCTCTCCGAAAACATAGAGATAGCTGTCTACATCCGGAGCATCCATATAGGAACGGCAAAGCACTCTTTGTTCCTCCTCATCATAGCCGCAAACCAAACCTTCAGCTTTCTTCCAATCTGCTCCTCCGCCTTGCGAAAGGCAACGTTCTGCTGCAACTCCATAATCTGAGAAAGTCTTTGATTTTTCAGCTTTTCCGGAATCTGATCCTCCATCTCCGCTGCCTTGGTTCCCTCTTCCTGAGAATAGGGAAAGGCACCCAGACGATCAAAACGCATTTCCGAAATAAAGTCCAAAACCTCTTGGAAATCCTCTTCCGTCTCTCCCGGGAAGCCGGTAATAATCGTGGTACGCAAAGCAATATCCGGCATTTCCTTTCTTAAAAGAGCAATCTTTTCCTTCAGCTCTTCCTTTCTGGTTCTCCGGTTCATCCTCTTTAAAAATCCTGTCGGAAGCATGCTGTATAGGAAGATCCAGATAGTGACACACCTTCGGATTTCTCTTCATTTCCCGGATCAGCTCCGGTTCTATTTCCTCCGGATAGCAGTACAAAATCCGAATCCACTGAAGATTCGGAATCTCGGAAAGCTCTGCCAAAAGCTCTGCCAAAGCCTTCTTTTTATAAAGATCCGTACCGTAAAGAGTGGTTTCCTGGGCAACCAAAATCAGCTCCCCGGCCCCTTCCGAAACCAAAGCTCTTGCTTCTTCCAAAATCAGCTCTTTGGGAATGGAACGATAATGGCCGCGAAGCCTTGGAATAATGCAGTAGCTGCAATATTTATCGCAGCCCTCCGCAATCTTTAAGTAGCGACTGTATTTCTCTCCGCTTTCTACCCTGGCCATCTGATGGTCCAGTCTCTTCACATAATCCTTTACGGAAGTAATTTCATCAATCTCCGGAAGCTCTTTCCGAATCTCATCCTTGTAGCGCTCCACAAGACAACCTGCCACAATAAGCTTCTCCAGCTTTCCCGTTTCCTTATATTGCGCCAAATCCAGAATACACTGAATACTTTCTTCCTTGGCGGGACCGATAAAGGAGCAGGTATTCACAATGGCAATCTCCGCTTCACTTGGCTCATCGGTAACGGAAGAACCGGGATATTTCTCTAACAGCTCAAAAAGCAGCTTCTCCGCATCTACTCTATTTTTATCGCAGCCTAAGCTCTCCAGATAAAGCTTCATTAGGCCTCACTATCAGACTGATAATCGTCTTCTCCGAAGTCTTCCTCTTCCTCATCCATTTCGGAATAGTCTTCCTCTTCGTCCTTTTCTTCCGGATCTTCTTCTACATCCTCATCCTCGTCTAAATCTTCATCAATGGCATAACGAGAGTACTCTTCCTTCTCCGGAATAATAATAGGCTCATCCTCATAATCCAAGCCCTTTTCCACGTTGACAAGGTTACGGGAAATCTCTTCAATAGCCACGGAAAGAGGCTTCTTGCCCTCTTCTCCCTTAATCAAAGGCTCCTCTCCGTCAATCAGCTGTCTGGCTCTCTTCGCACTGGCAATTACTACGGAATAGCGAGACTGTACTTCCAATTCCCCCCTCTTCTCTATTGCGGTTCATAGATTCTATTAAATCATTATACGTTGGACGTAGCATCTTCTATCCTCCTTAAGTCCTTTCTGATTTCTTCAATCAGATCCAAATGTCCCTCTGCCCGATCATGAGAGGCACGGATTAAATTATGCAGTTTTTCCGTGCATGTGTCAATATCTGCATTCACAAGAATGTAGTCGTAGGCCTCCACCCCTTCAGCCTCCACAATGGCACGACTCAGGCGTTTGTTCACGGTTTCTTCATCCTCCGTATTTCTGCCGATCAGTCTGGATCTTAACTCCTCAGCGGAGGGCGGTGCCATGAAAATTAAAAGGCTGTCAGGGAATTTTTTCTTGATTTTCAAGGCACCCTGAATCTCTATTTCCAGAATGACATCCTTTCCTTCAGCAAGGCAATCCTCCACAAACTTTCTGGGGGTTCCGTAATAATTGTCCACATACTTGGCATATTCCACCAGTTCATCCCGATCAATCATCTCTTCAAATCGATCCTTGCTAACAAAGAAGTAAGACTTTCCCTCTTCTTCTCCCGGTCTTGGTTTTCTGGTTGTGGCAGAAATGGACAAGGCATAATTGTCATATTTTTTTGGGTCAGATTTTTTTCATAATCGTCCCCTTCCCTGCTCCGGAAAAATCCGGACACCACCACCAAAAATTCCCTTTTCTTTATGTTTTTCCATTCTAAAACCCTACTTCCTTACTCTATATTCTGTACCTGTTCCCGAATCTTTTCGATATGATTTTTCAGTTTTAAAGCCTTTTCGGATACGGATAAATCATTGGCCTTGGACAAAAATGGTATTGCTTTTCCCAGATTCATCTCCTGCAAAAGGAAATCCAGATCTCTTCCTATAGGAATTTCTTCTTCTAAAAGCTTTGCCATTCTTTGGATATGGCTTTGCAATCTTGTGATTTCCTCATCCGTGCTCACCTTATCGGCAAAAATCGCCACTTCCTGCAGAATTCTTCCTTCCTCCAGCTCTCTTCCGGAGAGAAGCTCCTCCATCTTCTTCCGAAGACGCTCCCCGTAGGCTCTTTGAATATCCCCTTCTTTTCCTTTAATAAAATCAATGCCTTCCTGCATTTCCGAAAGCTTTAAACGAATATCCCTTTCTAAATTGCTTCCTTCCTTCTCTCTGGCCTTTTTGAAATTCTGTCATAGCCAGCTCCATAGCCAGGAAAAGAGCTTCCTCCCGATCTTCTTCCTCTCCTTCCACAATCTGAGCCACTTCCGGGAAGAACACCAACTCCTTGGCATCCAGTTTATAGGGAAGAGAATATTTTTCGGCTACTTTTTTAATGCTTTCCACATAGGCATCCAGCAAATCCTCCCTAAGGACAAGCTTCTTCTTTTTTTCCGTGCTGTCCTCCAGGGAAACAAAGATTTCTACCTTTCCTCTGGAAATTCTTTCCTTCACCCATTCTCTACACTTCATTTCCAGATGCTGCATAGTCCGAGGCAGGCGCATAGACAGGTCTAAAAAACGGGAATTAACCGACTTGATTTCCACTGTGATACCGGAGCAGTCCTTCTCTCCCACGCAGCGGCCGAATCCTGTCATACTTTTGATACTCATAAAGCCCCCTCTCTTGCATTTTTCATGCCTTTACTTTATCCTTTTTGTAGCTTTTCTTTCGAAAACAAAGGAAAAGCCATAGCCGGAAAGGATAAAGAACTTTCCTTTTGGCAATTTCATTTACACATAAACCACCAAACTTACAGGCCGGTATTCCAGTATGATAGCAAGGTGGATTTACTATTTCAAGTGGAAAAGGACGGTTTTCATGGCATTTGACGGATTGTATCTTGCAGCGTGCATTGCGGAATTTCAGGAGCGTATTTTAGGCGGAAAGATTTCCAAAATCATCCAAAGCGAAAAGGATGAATTGCAGCTTTTTATTAAGAAGGAAAAGAACACGGAGATTCTCCACCTCTCCGCTAATCCCTCCTTCCCTCTTCTTTATTTGGCAAATGAAGGAAAAACCGCGCCTATCACCGCCCCCAGCTTTTGCATGTCTCTTCGAAAGCATATCGGAAACGGCATTATTCAAAGTATTCGGCAGGCTTCTTTAAAGCTTACGGAGGAAGGACTGGAGCGAGTGCTCTTTTTGGATATTTCCCATAGGGATGAACTGGGGGATGTAGGCATTAAGCACTTGGCTGTAGAAATCATGGGCAAGTATTCCAACATCATTTTACTGAAAGAGGATTATACGATTTTAGATGCCATAAAGAGAATTTCCCTGAGCCAGTCCTCGGTTCGGGAAGTGCTATCCGGAAGGGAATATTTCATTCCGGATGCCTTCCATAAGGAAAATATTTTATCCTTTCCTATGGAGGAACTGGATACTCTCTTGGAGAAAGATGCCCTCCCCTTATGGGAATGCCTCTTCCAAAGCTTTTCCGGACTAAGCCCCTTACTGGCGAGAGAGCTTTGTCTTAATTCCGGTCTCTCCATCGATAAACTCTCCACTACCTTATCTTCGGAGGAACGGAGACAGGTGCAGGAAGCCATTTTGGCCTTTCGGAAAACGATTCAGGAAAAAGATTTTCATCCGGTCATTTTGTATGAAGGGGAAAAGGCCTTTGATTTTTCCGCTCTCCCGGTACAACAATACAAGGGCAATCCGGCATTTTCCGAAGAATACATTTCCTCTCCCTCCGCCCTCCTTCTTCAATACCACGGAAATAAGGAAAGGGACGACAGAGTACGGCAGAAATCCACAGACTTAAAGAAGCAATGCCATACCCTCTTGGAGCGCTGTAATAAAAAGCTGGCATTACAGGAAAAGCAGTTAAAGGACACGGAGAAAAAGGATAAATTCAGAATCTACGGAGAACTCTTAACCACCTACGGCTATAGCCTTACCGGAGGCGAGAAAGAGCTCCAGTGCGAAAATTACTACACGGGAAAGGAAGAAAAAAATCCCCTTGGATCCTACTCTTTCTCCTATGGAAAATGCCAAGAAGTATTTTGAAAAATATGATAAGGCCAAAAGGACGGAACAAAACCTTTTAGAGCAGGTGGCGGAAAGCAAAAAAACGCTCTACCACCTCCAGTCCATTATGAACAGCATACAGCTTGCGGAAAGCGCAGGGGATCTGGATGCCATAAGGGCGGAAATGGGAGACTTCGGCTATATCAAAAAAAGTCAGCGGCAAGAAGAAAAAACAGCGAAAGGAAGACCAGTCCAAGCCAAGACTTTTCCGTTCTTCAGACGGCTATCTTCTTTATGTGGGGAAAAATAACCAGCAAAATGAAATTCTCAGCTTCCAGATTGCAGAGGGAAAAGACTTTTGGTTCCATGGAAAAAATATTCCCGGCTCCCATGTAATCGCCAAAACAGAGGGAAAGGATTTGGAAGAGCTTCCCGATCGACTCTTTGAAGAAGCCGCAGAACTGGCCGCCTACTTCTCTTCGGAAGGCAGCAGCCAAAAAGGTGGAGGTGGATTATACCCAGAAGAAGAACCTAAAGAAGGTTCCCGGAGCCGCCCCGGGCTTTGTGATTTATCACCAGAACTATTCCATTCTGGTAAGCCCAAAACTGGCTCTGGAAGAAGTTAAAGACTTCCCCTGGTAAAGTGTGAAGGAAGAAAAAGAGAAGAAAAGTAACGCATTTCATAACAGTATAGGTCTGGAATTGGGGAAGAAAGCACACTTTCTGTAAAAAATTTGAACCGCCCTGCAACCTTGATTTACAAGGATGTAGAGCGGTTTTCATTAACAGGTTTTGTCCTATAATCCCAAAAGAGACTGTAAAAGGTACAGTACTTTAGGATTTCATACAGTATAGGTCCGGAATGGGGGCAATCTGAGCCCGCGGGTACTTGCGAAAAACGAAGGAACTGAAGTTTTTCGCTTAGTATCCGCAAGGACAGACTTTTCATCAGAAAAGTCGTCCTGTTGCAGACCAATTTCCGAAGGAATTTGCTTTGCGAAGCAAAGTGAGCAGTGGGTGACAAAACCACTGCTCAGTCAGGGCGAGGTTAGCGGGAGCGTGCTCCAATTTCGGACCTATACTGTTATGAAATATTAACCATTTCTTTTACAATCTCTTTTTATTCCTCTTCCCAGTTGGTGTAAACATTCTGCACATCATCGGATGCGTCCAAAAGGTCCAGAGTCTTTCTTAAATTCTTTACCGCTTCTTCATCGGTTACGGAAACGGTATTTCCCGGAATCATAACCACATCTGCTTCCGCCATAGGCAGGTTCTCCTGCTCCAGCTTTTCTCGTACGGAGGAAAACTCGGTGGGGTCTGTGAGAATCTCATAGTAATCATCTCTTTCCAGTAAATCCTCGGCACCGGCCATAATCGCCATATCCATCAAGGCTTCCGCATCGTGGCCTAAGTCTTCCATTTCTTCCTTATCCAGAATAATCTGTCCCTTTTCCTCAAAAAGGAAGGATACGGAGCCCTGGCTTCCCAGGCTTCCCTTTCCCTTTGTGAAGGCGGAACGAACATCCGCTGCGGAACGGTTCTTATTATCAGTCAACACCTTAACGATAATGGCTACCCCGTTTACCCCGTAGCCCTCGTACTGCAGCTCTTCAAAGTTCACCGTATCCAAAGCACCTGCTGCACGCTTGATACCGTTCTGAATGGTATCGTTGGGCATATTGTTAGCCTTTGCCTTGGCAATGACATCCTTTAACTTGGAGTTGCTGGCAGGATCCGCTCCTCCCTGCTTTACGGCTAAGGCAATCTCATGACCGATAATGGTAAAAACCTTTCCCTTTGCGGCATCATTTTTCTCTTTCTTTGCTTTAATGTTTGAGTATTTTGAATGTCCTGACATGCTTATCTCCTACTTTCTATAATATTTTTCTATATTATCCAGTCTTCCCCTTCTATGCAAGTTTTTTTCCAAAAAACAAGTCATTCCACAAAGCGAGCCACTCCCTTGCCTCGGGGTCTCTGAATTTTTTAGAACATTTTGTTCCGGTTATGACTTCATCCGCATAGTAGCTTAATAGGCTTATTCCCGGATTTAGCCTTCTTCCTCCTGATACTCCTCGATATGTAAGGAAGACAGGGGATCATAGGTTCCCACCCATTTTCCCTTCATTTTGTAAACTCTCGGCACTCGATTTCCCAGGTTGCAGAGGAATTCATAGGAAAAAACGCCCCATTCCTCCCAATCATAAAGAGAAATCTCTTCCTCTCCCTCCTGTCCCAGAAGGGTGACTTCCTGAAAGATTTCCGCCTCCGTATGGCTCACATCTATCATAAACTGATCCATGCAAACTCTGCCAAGAATGGGGCATGGTTTTCCTCCCACCAAGACCTTTGCTTTGTTGGAAAGGACTCTCGGATAACCGTCTCCGTATCCCACCGGAACCGTTGCCACCCGCAGGGGTTCCTTTACGATAAAGCTAGCGCCGTAGGAAATGGCTTCTCCTGCCGGAACTTCTTTAATATGACTGATTTTGGCCTTCCAGGAGAGAACCTGTTTCAAGGGTAGCTTTCTTTGCATATCCTTGGAGGGATAAAGCCCATACATCGCAATGCCGTCCCGCACCATATCGTACTGTACTCCCCGTCCCTCTAAAATTCCCGCAGAGTTGGAAAGATGACAGAGGGGGAGCTGGATTCCCCTCTCCTCTAAAGCCCTAAGATAGTCTGCAAAACGCCTTTCCTGCATCTCCGTATAAGACTTATCCCTGTCGTCACAGCAGGCAAAATGAGAAAAAATACCGCAGATTTCAATTCCGCTCAAAGAGAAAAGCTCTAGTCCCAGCTCCACAGCTCCCTCTTTCTCAACCTGAATGCCGATTCTTCCCATTCCGGTGTCCAAAGCCAAATGGCATGGCAGGCTCTTCCCCTCCTTCTTGGCAATAGCGGAGAGCGCTTCTCCCTGCTCCCTGGTGAACAGAGAGGGCATAATGTCATAGTGCCAAAGACTTCTGTACTGCCCCTTGGGAACCACCCCCAAAATCAATATGGGCGTGGTGATTCCTCCCTTTCGTAATATAATTCCTTCTTCAATGGTGGCTACCCCAAAGAGAGAACATTCCTCCTCTACGGCTCTGGCCACCTCCACGATTCCATGGCCATAGGCATCCATTTTCACTACGGCGCAAAACTGCATTCCCTCCCAAAGATGGGATTTCACTGCTTTGATATTATCCTGTAAATAACTTAACTCCACTACCGCGTAGGTTCTACCGTAGCTTTCTCTTCCCAAACACATTTCTTCGCTTACCTTCTTTTACCGTCTTCTTTGATCTGTCTTCTTTAATTCGTTTTAGCTTGACAGATTCCCTTATTCACTCTTTGGCAAATGGCTTACCTTTTTAGCCTTAGTCTATCGAACATCCCTGCTCTTCTAAAAGTTCCAGAGCCTTACCCATGGCATTGGCAATGTTTCCGGCCAAAACGCCGTGTTCTCCCCATTCCTTGGCAGCCAGTTCTCCGGCTAAAATCTGCGCCTCACAGGACAAAATTGCCGCTATACAACCTTGCCGGGTTTGATTTGCGGTCTTATCTTCTTCCTCTAAAATCAGATAAATCCCGGCCAAACTTCCGGCAAACACATCCCCGGAGCCTCCTTTGCTGAGGGCGGCACAGCTTTTCTTCCTGTGATAAACCAGTTCCCCTTCCGGAGAAATCACCATGGTATCGTGAGACTTTAACAGCAAGATACAATGGTACTCTTTTCCAAAGGATTTTGCAATTTCTCCTCCGCGATTTTCGATTTCTGTAAGGCTTTTCCCGGAAAGTCTGGAAAACTCCATAAGATGAGGGGTTAGGAATAAAAGAGACTTCCTTCCATAGGCTTTTGCCAAAGTTTGTAAGGCGGAATCCTTTGAAAGAAGATTAAGCCCGTCCGCATCAATCAGCAAAGGGACTCTTCCCTTTTCCAAAACTAAACGCAATAGCTCTTTTGCCTCTTCCCCTGTGCCCATTCCCGGACCAAAGAGCAGAAAATCCGCCCATTCTATTGCCTTTTCTACTTCTTGGAAATGCTCCTTCTCCTTCGAAAAAGAAAGAATAATAGCCTCCGGAATCAAGCTTTGTAAAATCCCGCAATTTTCCTTTGCACTGCACAGCTTCACAAGCCCGGTACCGGAACGATAAGCGGATAGTGCCGCAAAATAAGCCGCACCGGCTATCCCCTCCGCTCCCGCAAGAATCAGGCATTTTCCATAGGAGCCCTTATGAGATGCCGGATTTCGTTTCGGAAGAAAAATTTTCATTTTAAAGCTGTCCTGTTCCTCTTTTGTCATATTTTCACCACAGTTATAGAATTCATCAGAATCTCAATATTTCTTTTGGATTTTATCAAAATCTCATTCTATCTTTTAGCATTGATCAAACTCTCATTACAGTATCTAAAAGCTTTCTCCTTCCAAAACCGCATAAGCCATAACCAAATCTTTGGTATTACTGATACTGACATGAAGAGTCTTTCCGCCCATTTCCAGAAAAATCTTTTCCGCGCCGCCGTATAGCTTCACATAAGGTTTCCCCAGACTATCCCTAAGCACTTCAATATCCAAAAGGGAGAAGTTTCTTACTCCGGTGCCGAAGCATTTGGACACCGCTTCTTTTACACTAAAATCACCGGCCAAGCGAGAGAGTCTTCCCTCACTTTGCCGGCGTTCTTCTTCTGTGAATACCCTATGGGTATAATTTTTTTTTACTAATTTTTCTAAACGGGCAATTTCCAATATATCGCAGCCGATTCCCAAAATCATGAACGCTCCTCGAAGACACGGTAGGACAGGCGCATAAGACTTTCTGACAAATGAACATTTTCCGTCACCACGTGATCCGGTACTTCCAAATCCACATGGGCAAAATTCCAGAGACCGTCAATGCCGTAAGAAATCAATTTCTCCGCCACCGGTACTGCCACATCCTTAGGGATGCAGATGGCAGCCAAGCGGATGTGATATTGCTTTACCACCGACTCAATCTCCTCCATAGGAGAAATCTTTAAATCTCCTACCTTCTCTCCCCATAGCTTGGGGTTGGAGTCAAATATCCCTCGAAGGACAAAGCCCCGCTTCCGGAAATTCGTATAATTTGCCAAGGCAATTCCCAAATGTCCGGCTCCTACGATAATCATAGGATGCTCTCGATCAATATTTAGAATCTTTCCGATTTCTTCATGAAGATTCTTCACATTATAACCGTAGCCCTGTTGTCCGAATCCGCCGAAGTTATTCAAATCCTGTCGAATCTGGGAAGCAGTCAAATGCATTCTTTTGGATAGTTCCGAAGAAGAGATACGATCAATTTTTTGATCCATTAAATCCTCTAGGTAACGATAATATCTGGGTAAACGTTGTATTACCGCCTGGGATATTCCTTTTTTTTCCATAGCGCCCTCATAAATTGTCATCCTTCACAGCATTTTTTACTATACTGTGCTGTGAAAAAGATGTCAATTCTTTATTTATAACGAGTGTCGCTCGCAAGCGTGCGATATCTCGTTGGAAATTCCTTCGCATAATCTGCCTTAAATTTTTCAATTCCCTGATCTGTCAGAGGATGAGAAATCATTTGCAACAAAACCTTGAAGGGCACCGTAGCGATATCCGCCCCGGTCTTTGCACATTCCAAAACATGAATCGGGTGTCTTACGGAAGCACAGATCACTTCGGTTTCCAAGTCCGGATACTGGCTGAAAACGTCCATAATATCCTGAATTAAGATAAGGCCGTCGGAGGAAATATCATCCAGTCTTCCCAAGAAAGGAGAAACATAGCTTGCTCCCGCTCTGGCTGCCAAAAGCGCCTGGTTTGCAGAGAAAATTAAGGTGACATTGGTCTTGATTCCTTCCCGGGAAAGCACCTTTACCGCCTTTAAACCTTCTGCGGTCATAGGAATCTTTACCACCATATTTTTGGACAAAGCGGCAATCTCCCGTCCCTCCGCAATCATTTTCTCTGCGGTGTCACTGTCCGCCCGTACTTCACCGGAAATGGGGCCATCCATAAAGGAGGCGATTTCCTTCAGGGTTTCCTGATAGTCCCGACCGTCCTTGGCAATGAGAGAAGGATTGGTGGTAACACCGGCAATGATTCCCATATCATAGGCTTCTCGAATTTCCGCTACATTCGCTGTATCAATATAAAATTTCATCTCTTTCCCTCCTAGAACAGAAAATTTATAAGCTCTTTGCCTCTTCCACAACTCTTTCTACCGTGAATCCAAATTCCTTGAAGAGGGACTTGGCAGGGCCGGATGCACCAAAGCGATCCAGACCGATACTCTTTCCTTCAAAGCCTACATATTTGCCCCAACCGAAGGTGGAAAGAGCCTCAATGGAAATACGCTTTTTGCAAGACTTCGGTAATACCTTCTCCTGATATTCCGGACTTTGCAGAGCAAATACTTCCAAGGAAGGCATGGAAACTACACGAACCGCTTTTCCTTCTCCTCTAAGCACCTTAGCCGCCTCTTCTGCCAGCTCCACTTCGGAACCGGTGGCCATAAGGATTAACTCGGGCTCCTGTTCTCCTCCGGAAAGAATATAGGCGCCCTTCAAAGCATCTCTTCCATCCTTACAATACTGGGGAAGATTCTGTCTGCTTAAAACAATGGCTGTAGGACAATCCGTGCTGGACAATGCGGAGAACCAGGCCGCTGCGGTCTCCTGTCTGTCGCAGGGACGGAACACCCGGAAATTCGGGGTGGAACGTAGCATAGCCAGCTGTTCAATAGGCTCATGGGTAGGTCCATCCTCTCCTACACCGATACTGTCATGGGTCAAAACATAAATCTGTGGCAATCCCATAAGGGCTGCCAATCTTGCCATAGGCTTTACATAGTCACTGAACACGAAGAAGGTCGCTACATAGGAGCGAAGCCCTCCGTGGAGGAGAATTCCATTGGCAATTCCTGCCATAGCCAGCTCTCTTACCCCGAAATGGATATTTTTTCCAAGGGGATTTTCCGGGGAATAAAATCCCTCTCCCTTCATTTCCGTCTTGTTGGAAGGTGCAAGGTCTGCAGAACCGCCGAAAAGATTCGGCACCAAATCCTTCAGAATCTGAATCACTTCTCCGGAGGAAGAACGGGTTGCTTCCGGCTTATCCACAGCTGTCCAGAGCTTTTCTTCCTGTAACAGAGAAGCTGCACTTCCAGGATTATGATAAGCACAGTACTTGGCATAGCACTCGGGATATGCCTTCTCATACTTTGCTCTTAACGCCTCCCAGGCACTGTAGGAAGTCTTCTTTTCCTCTACCAAAGCATCATAGTGGGCGTAAACCTCCTTCGGTACAAAGAAAGGCTCCTCCTCTTCCCAGTTTAGGAACTTCCGCATTTCTTTAATATTTTCCTCTCCCAGGGGCTCTCCGTGGGCAGAAGCACTGCCCATCTTCTTGGGAACACCATAACCGATTTGTGTCTTGATGGTAATAAAATAGGGGGCAGAACAGTCTTCCTTGGCAGTTTCAATAGCCTTGGAAATCGCCTCGATATCATTGCCGTCCTCAACCGTTAAGGTCTTAAAGCCGAAGGCCTGCATACGCTGTTCCACATTTTCCGTAAAAGCAAGGTCTGTATTGCCCTCAATAGAAATCTTGTTGGAATCGTACAAAATGGTTAATTTATCCAGCTTCAAGGTTCCGGCAAGAGAAAGGGCCTCGGAAGAAATTCCTTCCATCAGACAGCCGTCTCCGCAGAGAGCATAGGTTCGGTGGTCTACCAGCTTTAAATCTTCTTTATTAAACTCTGCCGCCAAATGACTTTCCGCCATAGCCATACCTACCGCCATGGCAAGACCTGCACCCAAGGGGCCGGTGGTGGCATCAATTCCCTTGGTATGACCGTACTCCGGATGTCCGGGAGTAAGGGAACCCAGCTGACGGAACTGCATTAAATCTTCCTTACTAAGCCCAAAGGAAAAAAGGTGTAATAAAGAATAAAGCATCATGGAACCATGCCCTGCAGATAACACGAAGCGATCTCTGTTATCCCATTCCGGATGCTCAGGATGAAAATGAAGGTGTTTCGCCCAAAGGGTATATGCCATGGGTGCCGCTCCCAAGGGTAATCCGGGGTGTCCTGAATTCGCCTTTGGATTCCATCTGCAGAAAGAATACGGATACTGTTTATTGCCTTCGTTTCGATCTCTTTATTCATTTTTTCCTCCTAAGCTCTTGACCGTTTCTTCATAAAATTACGTTTTCTATCTTACCATAGGGAAAAAAAATGTCTATGAATTTTGGACTTTAAAAATACCAAAAAGCCTCTATGGAATTCAGGGCTGAAATCGGTTTCGGATTTCCCTTTTTCAGACCCATATCCATAAAGGCTTTTTTTCTTAATGTTTAAGCTGTTGTTTAGCTTTTATCTTAGCTTTTGTTTTAGCTTTTATCTTAGCTTTTGTTTCTTACTCTTCCTTCAGCTGGAAGCGCTCCACCAATTCATTCATCTTATTGGCCTGACCGGTAAGCTCTTCGGAGGCTGCCGCACTCTGTTCTGCTGTTGCGGAATTGGCCTGTACTACGGAAGAAATCTGCTGTAAGCCCTGATTTAAGGAAGTGATACCCTCCAAATCCTTGCTGGATGCGGAAGAAATCTTCTCGATCAAGGTGTTTACCTCTTCCGTGCTCTTGGAAACGGAATTTAAGGATTCTGCAGTTTCTTCGGTGATTTTTGCACCCTTTTCCACCGCTTCAATGGTTTCTTCAATGAGTAAACCGGTATTCTGTGCCGCCTTTGCGGATTTCTGGGCAAGGTTTCCTACTTCATCCGCCACTACGGCAAAGCCCTTTCCGGCCGCTCCTGCTCTTGCCGCCTCAATAGCCGCATTTAAGGAAAGGATATTGGTCTGGAAGGCAATGTCATCAATGGTCTTAATGATTTTACTGATTTCATTGGACTTTGCAGTAATATCGTCCATGGCCTTACGCATTTCTTCCATCTTCTCATTGGACTGAAGCACCGCAACTCCTGCCTCTCCCTGGAGCTTATAGGCCTCTCCTGCAGTCTTTGTAGAAGCCTGAATGGAGTGAGAGATATCCTGCATATTGGCAGACAGCTCCTCGATGGAGGAAGCCTGCTCCGTAGCACCCTGAGATAGGCTCTGTGCTCCGGTATTTACCTGCTCTGCACTGCTTAATACCTGTACGGAAGAAGCATGAACCTCCTGTAGAGTCTTATTCATATCCTCTTGAATATGCTTTAAGCTTTCCAGAAGCGGTGCATAATCTCCTACATACTCTTCGCTTTCCAGATTTTCGGTAAAGTTTCCGCCTGCCATAGCATCCAAACGGTCTCTAAGGTCAAATACAATCTTCTTACTTCTTCCGATTACTTCGGAAATACTGCGAGAAAGCTCTCCGATTTCATCCTGCTGGGGATAATGAATTTCCACATCGAAGTTTCCGCCTGCCACTTCTTTTCCTGCCTCACTGATCTTCTTTAATGGCTTTAAGGCATTGGAAATCCGCACAAAATTAATAATCTGAACCAGAATGAAAATGATGACCTCGGACAAAATCAAAGCAAATAAGAGCTGATTTTTCTCCTGATCAAAATGAGGAATGGTCATAGCGGTCTGTACCCACCAATCTACACCCTCGATTTGTAAAGGTACATAGTAACGAACCTGACTGTCTCTTTGGAAAAATGCTTCCTTAGTTTGCATCTTTTCCACCAGCATATCGTTATATTTCTGACCGATAAGGTCTCCTAAATTCTTTCCCTTTGCATCCGGGTTGTTACTGTAAACGAAGTTATTTTGATTATCTAAAACATCAAAGAACACATTTTCATAACCGAGGGTGCTCATATCCAACTCGTTGAAAACCTCTGTGGAAATCTCTGTGGTTACGATTCCCAAAAAACGATCTCCGTCCAGAATGGGAACAGTCATATAAAAGCTTGCCTTACCGGTGTCCGCATTTTCCATAGGAAGGGTTGCGGAAGCCACCTTGCTTTCCTGGGCCTGCTTATAAAAATCCTGTGTACCGTATACCTCGTAAGGCACCATGGAGAACTTATCCCCATCGGTATCATAACGAAGAGAATAATTGCTGTTTTCCTTGGAAAATGCATCCAGCTCCAAGAGCAATGCCTGGCTCACAATCCCCAGATTGTTTTTCGCAAAGCCCTGCATGGTTTTCATTAAATAATACTCTTCCTCAGCCTCCGAAACCGTCAATGCTCCGGTAGCTTCTTCCAGCTTGCTCTTTCCGCTGAGAGCAGAATCTCCGCCGTCTTCTTTATGAAAATTTACGAAGCTCTCTGCCAAAGACTTCATGGTATTGCTGGTATTGACCGTGATTTTGTTCACTCTACTCGCATTCAAGTTGGAAAGCGCATTCATGTTTTGCTCGTTTTTCTTGTTAAATGCGGCACTGGCTACAGCCAGAATAAAAGCAGTCATCAGTGCAAACAAGAAAAGCATGATAATACCTAAGCTCAAAGAAATTCTTCCGCTTAAGGAATGGCTTCGCTTTGACCCCTGCATTTGTCTGCCCTTTGTTGTACTCAAATCGTGTTTTTTCATTGTTCCTTCACTCCTTCTGTAGAAAATTCCATTTTTCTCGATTTTTTACGACCTAAATATTATCGGCAAAACTAAAATTCTCATAATAAATTGAATTTATAGAACACACTGTTCGGAATTTAGAAATATATTTTTTAAGAATATAATCAACTTTGCCTTTGTATTTTCTTCTATGCTGTTGCTTAATTTTCTCAATACAAAAATGAATTATAAGTAAAGTATTTTGTCATAAACACAAAATACTTGAAAATTTTTCTCTCATTCGAGTAAACTGTAGAGGAAATCAACAAGATTATCTTATTCACCGGTTGTAATATTAAAACTGCCTTACAGAAGATTTGACGGAATTCTTTGCAAAAAGAGAAAGGAGCCTTTATGAATAACGAAAACATTGGGAGAAATTTAGACGCTTTAGCAGAACATCCTCTTACAGAAATCAGCCCCAAAGAACTGGAAGCACAAAGCTATTCTCTATGTAAAGAGTTAATTGAAAAGGCCAAGCTGCAAAAGGGACAGATTCTTGTGGTGGGTTGCTCCTCCTCTGAAGTTATCGGAGAAAGAATCGGCAGCTGTTCCAGTTTGGAAGCGGCAGAATGCCTTTTTCAGGGCATCTATCGGGCCTGTTCAGAGGCAGAGGTATTTTTAGCCACCCAATGTTGTGAGCATTTAAACAGAGCCCTTGTGGTGGAACGTGAAGCCCTTCCCTTTCCGGAGCCTGTAAATGTAGTTCCGAAACCAAAGGCAGGAGGGTCCTTTTCCACAAAAGCTTATGAGAACTTCCGGGATCCTATCCTTGTAGAGAGAATCCAAGCCGATGCAGGTCTGGATATCGGGGATACCTTTATCGGAATGCACTTAAAATCCGTTGCGGTTCCTCTTAGACTTTCTCAAAAGGAACTGCTTCACGCGCATGTTACCGCAGCCAGAGTCCGTCCGAAGTTTATTGGCGGTATTCGCGCTTCCTATGATGAACGCCTGCTTTAATAATTAAATTTTTATATTATTGTGTAAATGAGTCGAAATTATTTCGAAAAGGAAACAGGATGTTTCCGAAGAATACACCTATGATTTACGGGAGGGATTCCATGTTAAAATACCGTTTTGCTGAAGAAAAAGATTTGACTGCCTGCGTAGACTTATTAACCGATTCTTTTTTTGACTATCCTTATTTTTTTCTAATTTTATTGAAGAAGATGAAAAGCGCAGAGAATTTGTGCACTCAATCCAAAACTATTGCCGTAGATATTTACTATGGAAAAACAGAGAATGTTACTGGCAGAAGAAGACGGAGAAATCCTTGCCGTAGCCGCAATCCAAAGCCCTATGGACAAGGGTGTGGAATTTAAAGACTACGTTTCCAAAAAGGCACTACAAACCTTTATGATTGGCGGTATTTTCAAGACTCTGGCATGGATTTCCATGACAGAAAAAGCGGAAAAGGTTATTCACAGCCAAAAATGCCCCTTCTGGTATTTAAGTTCTTTAGCGGTAAAAAACAACCGTAGAGGGGAAGGCATCGGCGCACAATTCTTGGCAGAAGGAGTAATTCCCTATGTAGCCTCTGAAGGCGGGGGACAATTCACCCTGATTACCAACACGGAAAACAACGCCCGTTTTTATGAAAAAGCAGGCTTTGCTTTAATGTCCTACGAAGAAATCCATACCCCGAAAACCCAAATGGGGAACTGGAGCTTTTCCATGAACGTGCAAAACGAAAAGACTGTTGTTGCATAAACGACAACAGTCTTTTCGTTTTGCATAATAGACAGTGCCTCTTATCCTTCACTCTTTCGATATTCCGCAATGCACTGTAATACCTTAGGACAGAGAAGGAAGAGAGCAATCAAGTTGGGAATCACCATAAGACCGTTAAAGGTATCTGCTACAGACCAGACCACGGATAAATCTACCGTAGCTCCCAAGATAGATACCAAAGCATAAAGACTTAAAAAAAACTTTACCGCTATGGGGGAGGCAAAAACAAACTCTGTAAATCGAGCTCCATATAAGCCCCATCCCAATATAGTGGAAAAAGCAAAACAGCAAAGAGCCACTGCAGTAAAAATACTGGACCATGCTCCATAGGTGCTGGTAAAGCCTGAAATCGTAAGTTCAGCGCCGGCTTCTCTTCCGAAAGGAATATCTACCCCGCTGCATAAGATCACAAGCGCCGTCAGCGTACAGATCACAATGGTGTCCGCAAACACCTCAAAAATTCCAAAATATCCCTGTTTAACCGGTTTTCTGGTATCCGCCGTTGCATGAGCAATGGAACCGGTTCCCAAGCCCGCTTCATTAGAGAAGATCCCTCTGGAAATTCCCTTCTTCATGGAAAGAATAAAGCTTCCTACTGCACCTCCCGTAAATGCTCTGGGAGAAAAGGCCGAAGCAAAAATCGTAGTAAAAACAGAGGGAACTCTATCAAAATGAAGGAAAACAACTCCTAAGGACAACACGACATAAAACAAAGCCATAAAGGGAACCAGCTTTTCCGTCACCTGTCCAATTCTCTTGATTCCTCCCAGCAAAATCAAAGCAACCAGCACGGCAATCACTATGCCGATGAAAAGATTCACCTTTCCATTTCCCTCTGTGGGCAATAAGGAAAAATGAAACAGGGCTTCATTAATAGCCGCTGTAATCGTATTTACCTGGGTCGCGTTTCCGGTGCCAAATACCGTAAGAATACCAAAAACTGCATAAAGGTAAGCCAGAAAAATCCACTGCCTGCCCAGTCCATTTTTGATATAGTACATGGGACCGCCCAACAGCTCTCCTTTTTTATTGCTTTCCCGATAATAAACCGCCAAGGTAACTTCGCAGAACTTGGTGCACATCCCTAAAATTGCGGACATCCACATCCAAAAGACTGCTCCGGGACCGCCAATACTGATGGCTCCCGCCACACCGGCAATATTTCCTGTTCCGATGGTGGCTGCCAAGGCGGTACAAACCGCCTGAAAAGGTGTCAAAGCCCCGTCCTTCGCCTCTCTTTTACGGAAAATTCTTCCGATTGTTACCTGCATAGCCTCAGGAAAATTCCGAAGCTGTAAAAATCCGGTACGGATACTCAGATACAAACCCACACCAAGAATACAGGCCATCGCCGGCACTCCCCAAATAAACCGGTTCACCAGCCGGTTGGCCTCAATCAACATATTCATCTTTTTTTACCCTATCTGTTCTATACTCTAAATAATCTACGCTCTAAATGCTCTATGCTCTGAATGTTCTATACTCTAATTATCTACTAACCTATCAAGCTGTTGACTTCTACCCCGAATAGGATATTCTTCCTGTTCTTCCAAAGATCGCTGTCGCATCACTCTGTCAATAGCCACATGACTGGATTCTGCACTTGCTCCAACCAATAAAATCATGTATTGTTTGTTACCGCAGCGAACCACCACATCTCCCCTTCGAATCGTCTTGCTCAAAAGACCTCCAAAGTTCCTCATTCGATTTTCCATTCCTCTGCGATCTGCATCCGAACTCTCTTCTACCGTAAACAAAACCATCTGTACCGGAAGCTGTGCTCTCTCTCCCGTCCGCTTTAAAAAATGATAGATACTGCAAAAATCCTCATAATCCACCATATAAGCACCGGGGAAATAATCTCTGCCCTCGATTCTTTTCTGAATCTCCGGCAAGGAAACCACGTTGCTGATTTCCTCTTCTTCCTCCTGCTCTTCCGAAAAAACGAAATATCCCCCATGTCCTGCGGACTTTACATGATACATGGCTTCATCCGCCTTTTGGTAAAGACTTAAAAAGTCGGAGCCCTGTTGAGGCGCCATGGCAACACCGATGGAAATTCCGAATTGTCCCGAAACAGAGGAGCCTAAGACATGTTCCAGGCAAGACTTCACCTTCAGGCAGATTTCCTCACAGCGATCCTTCAAAGCATCCTCATTCCAGAAGCCTCGGTAAAAAATAATAAACTCGTCACCGCCAATACGCCCCAAAACATCATCGGAACGCACCAGTTCCTGTAGCACCTTCGCCACTTCCATCAAAACCTGATCTCCCATCTCGTGACCGAAACGATCATTTACCATCTTGAAATGGTCCAGGTCCAGCATGAGCAAAAGACCGTTGTCTTTTTTCATTTGTAAATACTCGTTAATTTGTTGCACACAGGCACTTCGGTTAAAAAGTCCCGTTAAAACATCAATATCCGCCTTCTTCTCCAGATGCTTCAACATCTGCTCTCTTTTTATAATCCGTTCCACACGGCGAAGTAAAAGATCCGGTAACAGCGGTTTTCTGATATAGTCATAAGCGCCCAAATCAAAGCCCTTAATCTCCGCTCCGGAATCCTCGTCAGAGGTCATAATCACCACCGGAATATCGGCCAAATCATGGCGTTCCAAACGGCGAATCTCCTTTAAGAAAGCATAGCCGTCCATCTCCGGCATATGCAAATCCACCAGCAAAATATCCGGCTTGGAATTCGGCAAATCCTCCAATGCGGTTTTGGCATTGTCATAAGTAGCTACCTGATAATGATCCTTCAATGCCTTTTCTGCAATTTTTCTGGGAATCAACTCATCATCCACGATGACCACTCTCTGGCTCATTTTACTCCTTTTCTACCATCCCTGGATACATCTTACAAAAACCTTACATCCTGCCTCTATCTTACGAAAAACGATAAAGACACGTCAAGCTCTATTTAAGTTTTTTATTCTTAATTTTCTTTAAAATATTTCACAAAATAATATTTGATTCATCTATTAAAATTAGTTTATCGAAAATCCTTCTTAAACACACAAAGAGGCCATGTCTAGCTTCCTAGACACTGGCCATCTTCTTAGTATGCAAATATTCCGTATGTTCCTTCCGGGCTGTAGGTAAATACTTCTCACTGATGGGTAATTCCGTGCCATCCTGTAAGAACAGGCTCCGACCGGTAATCCGTTGGATACTATCCTTGGATACCGCAATATAGCGGGATATTTGTAAAAAATCATCCTTCCCGTGTTGATCCATAAAGGCTTTCATGGACATATAGGTTTCCATATCATCTTCATGCAGGTGAATGAGAAGCCTTCTTCCCATGGTTTCCACATATTCCACGTCTTCCAGATAAATCCGTTCCGGCTCCCGGTCCACCATGACTTCCATATATTTTACCTTCTCCACGGTTTCTAAGGCATTGGAAAGCACTTTTGAAAATTTCTCATATTCCACAGGCTTTTGAATGTAGGAAAATGCCTTTAATTCAAAAGCCTCCGTCACATAGTCATTTCCCCCTGTGATAAAAATGATTTTCCCCGGAGCATTTCGTTCTTTAATCTCTCTTGCCAATTCAATTCCATTTAAATTCGGCATAAAAATGTCTAATAAAAACAAATCTGTAAGGTTAAGATCCTGCTCTTTATTTTCCAGAAATTCCTCTCCGGAGCCATAGTAAGAAATCTCTACCGGAATCTTCCGTTCTTTAAAAAATCGTTCCAATAGGACCCCTAAAAATTTCCGTTGTACCAGCTCATCATCACATACCACAAGCTTAATTTTCTTCATGGATAAACTCCCGGACTACTGTAAGTATTCTCTAGCTTCTTGAATTGTCTTCCTGTAGAGAGCCATGAAAGCCTCATGGTTATAAGCAATATAATGCTCAGCTTCCTCTTTCTCTACGTTGTCTACTACTCTTTTTGCTGCATGTTCCAGTTTTTTCGCATTTTCAGATAGCTTCACGGCGCCAACCGTTAAGGAGGTTGTCTTTAATCCGTGGGCATAGAGGCGATATTTACTGTAGTCCTTCTCTGCAAAGGCCTTCTCCAGCTCCTGCATCTTCTCGTCACTACTGTCTCTGAAAAGCCCTAGGATTTCTCGATATACTTCCTCATCCTGCATGCAATACTGCAAACCTGTACTTCGATCCAGCGTTTTCTCTTCTTCTTCCTTCTCTACTATAGCATGTTTCTTTAATTCTGTCTGAAATATTCTTCATTTGTTCTCTTCCGAATTAAATTCTCCGGCAGGAAGGTATACAAGGTTTTCTCCAGCTCATTTCCATCCACAGGCTTCGTCAGATAAGCGTCAAAGCTCGTGTTTACGTACTTCTGACGAATACCGGGGAGCATATTGGAGGAAAAGGCAATGACGGGAACCGGCTTTCCATAACGGTTTTCAAAGGCATTTTCCCGAATCTTCTTCAGAGTTTCTTCTCCATCCATTCCCGGCATCATGTGGTCAAGGAATATAATATCGAAGTTCTCTTCTCTTAACTTCTCAATACACTCTTCTCCGGAAAAGGCACAGGTAATCTGCACTTCCGTCCTCTTCAAAAGATTCTGTACCAAACGAAGATTTAATTCATTGTCATCCACCACTAAAATTCTGGCGTCCTTGGCAATGAAACCCTTATTAAAGTCCTTCTTCTCTCCTCTTTGCTTCTGATACCGTTCTTCATAATTTCCGATACGATCTTCGTTTAACTGCCACTGGGGAATATAGGCGGTAAAGCAGGAGCCCTCTCCAAATACACTATCCAACTGAATGTGTCCGTTCATGGTTTCCACAAAATAGTTGGTAATGGGCAGTCCCAGACCTGTTCCCTGAATGTTTTGGCTCCAACCGGACTGTACTCTTTGGAACTTCTGGAAAATCAGCTTCTGATCACTTTCCTTCACACCTACACCGGTATCCTTTACGGCAATCTGCAGCTCTATGGCTTTTGCCGTACTGAGTCCGGTTTCTTCCTTGGATTGGACAGGAGAATTTCCCTCTTCGTCCAAAGCCCTTGCTGTTACGCTCAGAGTGATTTTTCCCTTTTCCGTGTACTTAATCGCATTATCAATCAGGTTTAAGATAACCTCTCGCACCCGGAAAGCGTCTCCGTAAAGCACCGCCGGGGTGTCTCCGTCAACAAGGATTTCAAATTGCAGTCCCTTCCACTCAGCACGGAAGCGAACCATACTGTTGATTTCGTGAATCAAGGTAGCCAATTCATAGGGCTTGGGCACCAGCTTGATTCCTCCGGATTCGATTCTGGAGAAGTCCAAAATATCATTTACCAAAGACAAGAGGGTCTGCCCGGAAGCCTGAATATCCTGCGCATAGCTTAATACCGCATCATCACGGCTCTCCCGAAGAATCATCTCATTCATACCGATAACGGTATTAATGGGAGTTCTAATCTCATGGGACATATTGGCCAAAAATTCCGCCTGTACCTTATCGGAAATCTCCAGCTTGCTCTTTTCATTCTGTACCTTATCATACTCAATGCCCTGGGCATGCATAATCTGGAAGGCAAAGATAATGGTTCCGATGGAAAGGAATTTTCCCTGATTTGTGTATCCGCTAATCATATAGGAAAGCAGCTCAATCATACAGAAACCGATTAGGGTACAATAAGCCCCCATCATCCAGGTCAACTCCCTAAAGAGATGTTTATCCTTCTTCCAAACCATGTAAAAGCTACGCAATACCTCAATTGCGGTAATCAGTCCCAAAATGTCAATGGGAAGATTTAATTCCGCGAAGGAAAAGATTCCTACACCCGCAGAAAAAATTATCAAGGTATCACAGATAAAGATAAAAAAGGACAATAGGAAGAGTTCTCTTTGACATAGGCCCTTTTCCACTTTGTTGATAAAAAGTAGCGCCGGTACCGGAATCATGATAATAGACAGGTACTCCAAATTCCACAGCAAGAGAATATTGTTAAAAATCAGCTGTCTGGCATCAATCTGACAACCAAGCCATAGTCCCATAAAGAAAAGACTGACTCCTGTATAATATGCTCCTCTTTCGTCTCCCTTCTTTTTATCCACCAGAATATATTCCACCCACATTCCGATTCCCAGAAACATGAGACAAAAAGCTGCCAGTATCTGCAAAGCATTTTTCCAAAGAATGGCACAAATAATGGAAACGTCTTCTCCAAAATAAATACCTCCAAGGGTATTCTCCGCCGTTCTACCTCTTCCGGTCAGCTCAATACGAATCATCTTCCCAAGCTGATCCTTCTGTACCGGGATACGAACCCAGGATATAGGCGGAATCTTACTGTTGAAGGGCGGGATATCCGCATATTTAAATTCATATACCACTCTACCGTCTATCCACACCGTAATATCCTGATGCACTGTTCGAATAAACAAGCTGGTTAACGCATAAGGAACATCCTGAGGAAGCTGTCGTTCAATTAAGAGCTCCTTTTCCGGAACGGACTCCCCGGTAGAATATAAACGTTTCTTTGAACCGTCCGGCAAAACTCTTTGCCAGCCGGATTGTAAAACTTCAAATTTTTCCTCATAAAATCCAAGCTTATCATAGTAGCGCATGGAACTGGCTACCACAAAGATAAGCACAAAAATCAAAAACAATAGGTAGATAAAGCGTATCTTAACTTCTGTTATTCTATTCATACTATTTCTCCGAACTCCTTTTCCGAGAAAACTCTTTATTCAATTCCCTCTATCAATTAGTGCATTTATTTTAACATATTTCTTAAGCTTGTTCTACTCTCAGGCATCCATAATTCCCTGATTCATTGTAGAAAAAAAAACGAAATTGCTCCTTACCATCTTTACATTTCGACCAAAGAAGGAAAATTAATAAACAAAATACCGTAAGATTTGCACTTGTAAAGCATTGTACGCAAAAAGCCACTAAGGATTATTGTCCTTAGTGGCCTCAGGTTTGTGAGATTTTACTTCGTCGCGAAATCAAAAATTCTTCGCCTTCTTCCTCTGCATCCTCCTGGTATTTCTCCAGAATGGTCTGCTGAAGTAACTCTCTCGTGGTGGAGCGGATAGGGTGAGCGATATCTCTATACTCACCGTCCGTAGTTTTTCTGGAAGGCATAGCGATGAATAATCCCTTTTCTCCCTCAATGACCTTAATGTCATGAATCACAAATTCTTCATCAAATGTGATAGAAACAATGGCCTTCATCTTACCTTCTTTGTCAACCTTACGAACCCGTACATCTGTAACCTCCATGATACTCCTTCCTTTTTACATGGTATACCTTTCATTTTTCTCGATGACGATTCTGATATTCTCCGGTGTTCCAATGTAGGTTGTATTGGCGCGAATGGTGTCCCGGCTCTCCACGATGCAATGTTCAATGACGCTGTTATCTCCGATATACACACCATTCAGGATAATCGAATTGCGAATAATACAGTTGTTTCCAACGTAGACCTTACGGCACAAAACAGAGTTTTCCACTGTCCCGTTGATGATACAACCGCTGGCCACTATGGAATTATGCACACTGCAATCCGGATTGTACTTCGCAGGCGGGTTGTCGGCCAATTTTGTGTATACACCAGGGGCCTGCTTAAAGAAGTAATCCCGAATATTTCTCTTTAGGAAGTCCATATTTGTCTGATAAAAGGACTCCACTGAAGCGATATTGCTCCAATAAGTATTTAGTCTATAACCGTAGATTCGCTTGATGTTCTTGTAGCGAATCAGAATATCCTTTACGAAATCATAGCGATCCTCATCATGGGCTTTTTCCAAAAGCTCAATCAACTGTCTTCTGCGGATAATATAAACTCCGCAGGAAATACAACTGGCATCAGTTGATACGGGCTTTTCTTCAAAATCCACGATTCTGCTGTCCTCATTCATCTTAAGACAGCCAAAGCGGGATATATCATCCCCTGCATCCATGTTCTTGCATACAACGGTGATGTCCGCTTTCTTTTCGATATGATATTCCAGTACCTTGTTATAGTCAAGCTTATATACCCCATCTCCTGCGGCAATGATGACATAAGGCTCATGAGATGACTGTAAAAAAACAAGGTTTTGATAGAGTGCATCTGCCGTACCCCTAAACCAATCTCCATGCTCCGCAGTAATAGTCGGGGTAAAAACATATAGTCCACCTTGTTTTCTTCCGAAGTCCCACCACTTGGAAGAGGACAGATGCTGGTTCAACGATCTGGAGTTATACTGGGTCAACACAGCTACTTTCTGAATATGCGAATTGGACATATTCGAAAGAGAGAAGTCGATAGAACGGAAGGTGCCTGCAACCGGCATTGCGGAAATCGCTCTCTTATCGGAAAGCTCTCTCATTCTTTTGTTGTTACCGCCTGCTAAAATAATTCCTATTGCTCTCATAGTCTTTCATCCTCCCTTATAATCGCTCCTCCACTTTGAAGGAATCCATCCGGGTAGTCCGAAAGATCCGTCTTCCCATATATCGCCGTGTTTCTGCCAATGGAAACTCCATCGGGTATAAGGGAATTCTCCCCTATCGTAGCAAGGTCTGAACAATACACCCTGCTGTCATAAACAGAATCCTGGTATTCTCCGGTACCAATCACACAATCTTTGCCAATCTCTACATTTTCAGCAACCACAGCCTGGTCGATATGTGTGTTCTCTCCCACCACCGTGTTTGCCATAATAATACTATTTGAAATAACGGCCCCATGTTCCACTGTTACACCGGCACCGATAATAGAATTGTAAATCTCTCCATGAATCTCACAACCTTCAGAAATAACGGATCGTTCTACGTGGGAATGGGTTGAAATAAATTGTGGAGCGGGATTATCGGTCTGGGTGTAAATCTTCCAATATTCCTCGTACAAGTTAAATTCGGGAATCAATGCAATCAGTTCCATATTGGATTGCCAGTAGGAATACAAGGTTCCCACATCCTTCCAATATCCGTTGAACTCATAGGCAAAAACATTCCCTATGTTCTGGAAAATATAAGGAATAACATGCTTTCCAAAATCCAAATCCGGCACATCCCGGGTTCGTAGCAAAGCATCCTTTAGCACTTTCCAGTTAAAGATATAAATTCCCATAGAAGCCAAATTACTCTTGGGTTCCTTCGGTTTCTCCTGGGAAATCTATAATCCTGCCGGTTTCATCGGTGACGGTAATTCCAAAACGGCTTGCCTCCTCCATGGGTACCGGCATGGCGGCAATGGTTAAGTCGGCCTTCATCGCCTTGTGATACTCCAGCATAACCTCATAATCCATCTTGTAAATGTGATCCCCGGAAAGAATCAACACGTACTCCGGATCATAATTCTCGATATAAGCGATATTTTGGTAAATGGCATTGGCCGTTCCCGAATAAAAGCCGGTATCTTCCTGAGATTCATAGGGCTGCAATACCGTAACGCCTCCCCTATTACGATCCAAATCCCAAGGAATACCGATGCCGATATGTGCATTCAGGCGTAAGGGTTGATACTGAGTAAGTACTCCCACTGTGTCTATGCCGGAATTAATACAGTTACTTAAGGGGAAATCAATAATGGAATACTTTCCGCCAAAAGAAACCGCCGGTTTGGCAACATTCTTTGTAAGAACCCCAAGGCGTGAGCCTTGGCCGCCAGCTAAAAGCATGGCGATCATCTCTTTCTTAATCACGTCATCACCTCTCTGCATCTAAAACATATGGCACTGGCAACCACAAAGAGCTTTCTCTCTATTCAAATACTTCTATTCAAATACTTCTATTCAAATATTAAGAGAATTCTTAATCTTCTTCTCCTTCTGGTATTTGTATTATAGCACTAACCTCAAGGCTTGAAAACCGAATTTTACGAAATATTTACCATAAAAACTTCAAGCCTATTCTATTTTTTGTATAAAAGTTATTTATTCTTCGGGAAAAGACTTTTATGAACCTCCCCATCCTATTGAAGAATGCTATAAAGCAAAAAGAATTTTTTTAGCAATATAGGTCTGAAATCGAGGGCACGCTCTCGCTAGCTTCGCCACGTATCGGATACTAAGCGAAAAACTTCGTTTCACTTGTTTTTCGCAAGTACCGACGGGCTCAGACTACCCCGCTTCAGACCTATATTGCTTAAAAACAATTTTATTCTACACCCCCAATTTAATGGGGAGTTTCCGTCGTATTTCCTTGAAAATTTTTTCTACCTCCTATATACTGAAAAATATTGTTTACATAAAGGGGGAAGTATGGAAATTACAGGATTAAGAGACATTTTCCTATCACAGGAAGAATATTTGGATACAGAGGTTATGGTGAGCGGTTGGGTACGAAGCAACAGAGACTCCAAGAATTTCGGATTCTTGGTGATTTCCGACGGTACCTTTTTTACCCCGTTGCAGGTTGTTTACCATGACAGCTTAGAGAACTTTGCGCAGGCAGCCAAGCTGGGCGTAGGTGCTGCAGTAATTGTGGAAGGAAAACTGGTAGCTACACCGGAGGCGAAGCAGCCCTTTGAGTTACAGGCCAGCTCCATTACGGTAGAAGGAGATACGGAAGCCAGTTATCCCTTGCAGAAGAAGAGACATACCTTAGAGTATCTTCGTACCATTCCGCATCTTCGTCCCAGAACCAATACCTTCCAGGCGGTATTCCGTATTCGTTCTCAGGTGGCTTATGCACTTCACTCCTTCTTCCAGGAGCGAGGCTTCGTCTATGTGCATACCCCCATTATCACCGCTTCCGATACGGAGGGTGCAGGAGAAATGTTCCAAGTCACCACCCTTCCTTTGGAATCCGTTCCTATGGAAAAGGGTGAGGTACAGTACGGAGAGGATTTCTTCGGTAAGAAGACCAGCCTTACGGTTTCCGGACAGTTAAACGGAGAAACCTTTGCCCAGGCTTTCCGGGACATCTATACCTTCGGGCCTACCTTTAGAGCGGAGAAGTCCAACACACAAAGACACGCTGCGGAATTCTGGATGATTGAGCCGGAGATGGCCTTCGCGGATCTGGACGATGTTATGTTTATTGCGGAAGATATGCTGAAATATGTGATTCAGTATGTTTTAGTCAATGCTCCGGAGGAATTGGAATTCTTAAATCAATTCGTGGATAAGGGACTTTTGGAGAGATTAAATCATATCGTGGAATCCGAATTCGCCAGAGTAACGTATACGGAAGCGGTAGAAATTTTACAAAAAAACAAAACGACCGTTTTGAATACAAGGTAGAGTGGGGCTGTGACTTGCAAACCGAGCATGAGCGCTACCTCACCGAAGAAGTTTACAAGCGTCCTGTCTTCGTAACCGATTATCCGAAGGATATTAAGGCTTTCTACATGAAGCTGAATGAGGACGGAAAGACCGTTGCCGCAGTGGATTGTCTGGTTCCCGGCATCGGAGAAATCATCGGCGGTTCTCAAAGAGAAGATGATTATGAGAAATTAAAGAAGCGTATGGAGGAGCTTAAGATGGATCTGGAAGAATATGAATTCTATCTGGACTTAAGACGTTACGGCTCCACAAGACACGGCGGTTTCGGTCTGGGCTTCGAACGAGCTGTGATGTATATCACCGGTATGAGCAATATTCGAGATGTACTCCCTTCCCAAGAACCGTTGGAAACTGTGAATTATAAAATTTTTGCCTCTCGGGTATCCGGGAGGCTAAAATTAGCTTAGAAAGGATTCCTTATGCGTTTTATCCATGCCGCGGATTTACATTTAGGAATGATTCCGGATGCTCAGCATCCCTGGGGAAGAGAACGGGCCAACGCCCTTCTCCATTCCGCAGAAAAAATCGTAGATTTGGTTTTACAGGAAAATGTAGATGCCTTATTTCTGATGGGACAGATTTTTCATCTCCCTCCTTTACAGAAGGACTTGGAGACTCTACACAAACTGTTTCAAAAAATCCCCTTCTGCCATGTTTTTTTGTTTTGTAAAAATGCAGAGGAAAATTACTTTCTCCGTAACTTCTCCTTCCCTGAAAATGTTCACATTTTCACGGAGGACAGTAGCAGACTCTTTATTCCTGAACCGGAAATGGAGATTTTAGCTGTTCAGGAGAAGGATTTTTCTCTATCCAAGGCTCTTTCCTTCACTTTGGAACACGAGGATGCCATTCCTCTTCTATTATGGAATGGGGATAAGATGGAAATCCCTGAAGACGCCTCTTTTCATGCTGCAGCTCTGCCTTTTTCCTATATTGCTTTGGGAAGAGGAAAAGAACGTGCAGTGTTCTTAGAGGGAAAAGCTGTTTTCCCCGGATCCCCGGAGCCTTTGGGACCGGAAAGCACGGGGAAGCACGGGGTATACCTTGGAAATATCCATCCAATTACAAAAAAACTGGATAGCCTTTCCTTTCACACAATATCTTCTGTGCAATACATTCCTCTTCATTTTCGTCTGGATCCTTCTGTGGGACAGGAGACCCTTCGGCAACGTCTTACAAAGGAAATCGAGAAAAGAGGATTACAAAATATCTTTAGAATTCGTTTTAGCGGAAACAGAGATCCCGAAACAAAGATTATTCCCGGTCTTCTATCAAAGGAAATTCGTCTGGTGGAGTGGATTGACGATACCGTCCCTCAATATGATTTTTATGCGCTTTACAGAGAACACCAGCAAGACCTTCTGGGCTTTTTTTCATCCGTTCTTATTTAAGAAAAGATTTGGAGGATTTGAATCCTTCGGAAAAACAAAGTCTCTTTTACGGCGTTTCTGCCCTCTTAGAAGGAGGAAAGTCATGATACTGGAAAAATTACACATCGCCGGCTTTGGAAAATTTTCGGATTATTCTCTGGACTTCTCTCCCTCCCTACAGATTCTCTATGGAGAAAATGAGGCAGGAAAAAGCACAATACACGCTTTCATCCAAGCCATGCTTTACGGGATTCCCAAGGGAGCCAGTAAACGGGAAGCCTTCTTCCAATATCGTCCCTTTTCCGGAGCACCGGCTTTTGGAGGGAGTCTGGAACTTTCCTACCAGGGAAAATCCTACCGCGTCCAAAGAGATTTTCTCCAAGGAGGAGAGGCCGAAGTTTGCGCATTAGCATCCGGACAGCTCATCCCTGATGGAGAAAGCTTTTTACAGACCGTCCTTGCGCCATTTTCTTTGGACAGCTTTAAAAATACCGTGTCTATCCGGCAGTTAAAATCCTCTACAGAAAGAGAGATGGTTTTTGAACTGCAAAAAATGCTGAGTAATTTTCAGCAAAGCGGAAATGTGGAACTCAGTCCCGATGCGGCACTCCGCTATTTGGACAAGGAAGAAGCCGCACTGCTGGAGCAAATGGTTCCCGAGGCTACAAAGCGCTATTCCTCACTTTTGGGAGAAGTAAAGAATACCCAAAAGGCACTTTCTCAAATCCATGAGGGAGAGCTTTTAGACGCTGATGCTATTCCGGGAAATGAAGTCTTGTCCGATGCTTCTGTCGAAGAGATTCCCCTGTCAAAGGAATCTCCCTCAATGGAAAAGCAAAAAGAAAGAATTCAAGAAATCAAGAGTGATTTAGAGGCTCTTTCCACTCTTTTGGAGAAGGAAGAAGTTCGGGATAAAGAAGCGCTTTTAGAAGAACAAGATCGGATGCTACTGTATCTGAATCATGCTCAGGAAGAAAAGGAGCTTAGCAAAGGCAGCCTGATTCTATATCCTATCTTCTGCTTTTTTGCCCTTTGTTTTGCAGTTTTAACGGTAATGAGCTTTCTTTATGCCTATACCACGATTAGTTTGCCGCCTTTTCCTTTCTTTTCCATGGGCTTTTCCGCATACCTATATCCTTTCTTTTGTGCATTTTTGCTTTTTCTGCTTTTGGCTCTTTCTCAAAAAAGAGTCTTTAAACAGCATCAAAACTGGATAAAGAAAGAAAAACAAGAATTTGAAGAGCTTCTGGGAAAACGTCAGATTTCTGCCTTTCTACAGTTCCAAAACAGCAGTAAGGAAGAGCTTTCCGAAAAGGGTGCAAGCCAATGCTACTCTCAAGCTAAGATTCTGCAGTACTACAGCACGATTTTTGGAAAAAGTGGACGGAAAGGGAAGAAAAAGTAAAGCTTCTACAGACTTTAGAGGAAAATTACGAAAAAGAGCAGGCTCTCTGGAAGGAAAGCAGCCTTGCGGAAAGCCAAAGAGAACAAAGAGAAGAGCTTCTGCGTCAGTACGGAATTTTACAAAATAAGGCAGACTTGCTCCGCCCTTCTCTGGAGGAAAATGAAAAACTTCAGGAAAAATTAGAGTCTATTCGGGAAACAAAAGAACGAATACAGCAGATTTCTACGGAAATTCGCAATAGTTTTGCCTTCCACCTAAACGATAATTGTGGCCACGCCCTGGCTGAAATCACCAATGGTCGGTATGATTCCTTATGGATTGATGAAAATCTACAGCTTTATGTTAATGCAAAGGAAGGGTTCTTTCCGCTGGAACAGGCTTCCACAGGTACGATTGATCAGCTCTATCTGGCACTAAGACTTTCCATAGCGCTTCTTCTGCAAAAAGAGAATCAGGAATACCTTCCTCTGCTCTTTGACGACAGCTTTGCTATGTATGATGAACGAAGACTTTCCGCCAGTCTTAGCTATTTAAAAAAGGCTTATCCGGCGCAAATTCTTCTCTTCACCTGCCATCATAGAGAAGCCAAAATTTTACAGGAGCTGGGAATTCCCTTTGAGCAAACGGAATTAAAATAATAAACTAGATACCGCCGGCACCGGGAGCGATACTCGTTAAGAATAAAAATATTTTTCTATCAATATAGGTCTGAGATTGGGGAACGCTTTCGCCAGCTTCGCCACAGTCTCAGACCTATATTGCTAAACATCTTTTTGTTATTTTGATTTTTACAGCACCTTTTTGCCGTTTAACCTGCAGAATCTGCCGGAGGATTCGCCACAGATTCAACTTCCGGCTCTTCCAGCTTTAAAACCGCTTCTGTAAGACTCTTACACTGTCCGTTTTGCAGGAATTGAATCATTCTCAGGATATCCTCTTCATTTAAATGCTTTTTCCCGATAAACTGTTCAAATTTATGGGTTAAGGCAATCTGCATTTCCTGCGCTTGCCCTTCTAAACTATTCCTCTCTTGAGAAGCTTGCTGCCACTGCTCTTTTAAAGTAGCCAGTCGCTCCTTCTCCGTATTCTCGATTTCATCTCGTATAATATTTTGGTTTACCGTTTCAAAGCTGTGGAGAGCATTCTGTTTTTGTGCAATAATTTCATTTCTCTCCTGATTCAGTCTGCTCAGTTCATCATCGAACTCTTCCAGATGATAGGGCGCATCATTAGAATCCTTATGAATCTCATTCTTTAAACGCTTTATCTGCTTCTTATTGCGAAGAATTTTCTTTCGAATCTCCGCCCCCTGCTTTATCACCTCTCTATATTTGCCCACGGTTCTATTCCCGATAAAGACATAGAGGCCACCGAAAATCAGGATGTCCAGAAGATAGATTCCTACCAAAAACAGAGCTCTATGGGGAACCAGAAAATAGTAAATAGCAATAGGAACCGCCCCAAAAAAGAGTAAGAAAAAGAAAATCATCCCCAACACTTCGGAGAAAGACACCGGCTTAAATAAGATGCCGAAGAGCTTCGTTGTGCAGAATAAAGGCGCTCCCTCTCTGGTGCAAATACCGTGATACTGCCGTTTCAGCTCCACATTTTCCTGCTTCAAGGGACTGGATTCTTCTGCCACTCTCTCCTTAATCCCCTTATTTTTCGCTTTTTCTCTGGCTTCCTGAACCTTTTTAATCTTGCCGTCACTTTGCGACAGCTGCTGATCATAGCTGCTTTCCAGCTCTTTTTTTCCGTTCCAAAATGGTTTTTTCAATCTTTTGCTTCAGGGCTTCCGTCTCCTGCTCAAAATCCAGTTTTCCCTGTTTCTCTCTCTCTAATGCAGACTCGCTGCGAACTCTACAATCCTCCAGCTGCTTTAATGCATCCTTAGCCTGTTCCAAAAATAAAATTGGATTTTCCTGTTCTAATCCCATAACTTCCTCCCGTTAAAAAGAAAGAATTCTTTGTCATCCTCTATCGATATCCACTCCTTTATAACAAAAAAGAGCGGCTACGTAAAGAACATTCACCAACTTCACTCTGCGGGGTGAAGGACTTTGTTCATTATAATAATTCGCTTTGATGCAGTAAGGGACTGTATTACTAAAAATTCATTTGTATATTTGAATTTTTACTCCCTGTATTTTATGCTATATTTTCAGAGAAGAATGCCTTATACTCTTGCCTATCTGCTATTTCTGATTTTTTCTATAATAGTTCAGAAATCCATCTATTCTATATCAGGAATTTTTCAGCAGAAAAAGAAGTGATTCTAAAGGAGTACTATATGTTTCGCATGAGCGGCACCCTGATGAAGGATAATAAAATCATAGCTTCCTGTATTTCTCGTCAGGAAGGTCCCAGTAGTAGAACGGAGAAGGTTTTAAGAGCCTTGGAAGAAATTTGTCAGCACTTGGATCTGGCGGTTCCCATCTGGCTCCCTGCCAGAATTGAAGAATTTAAGCAAAGAAGCAAGACTGTTTTTCTGGAGGATTCCTTTATGGAAGAAATCCCCTTTGACAGCTTCAGCATCCAAGTCATCGAAGAATAGGGGCTGTAAAAAATCAAAATAAATAGATTTTTTACAGCCCCATAACTATTACTTGTTTGCCAATTCCTTCGCCAGTTCTTCATATCCCGGCTTTCCTA